>Ga0268261_10000256_pt1 | contig 32258 bp, 22 predicted proteins | sample TergutNc150P1_FD_190353 | JGI IMG/M metagenome (GOLD analysis project Ga0268261, IMG submission 190353) | Nasutitermes corniger P1 segment gut microbial community from laboratory colony in Florida, USA - Nc150 P1 (SPAdes) (version 2) | ecosystem: Host-associated > Arthropoda: Insects >... | reverse complement strand
CGTCGTTCACTGGACCGATACTCCTTCAATAGTGACGTTGGTAGCGGGTTGGCCGTCACCGGCACCCCCCACAACTCCAGCGTCAGCGACAGCTTGGATGTGCTCCAAGCCAGACGTGATCCGACCGAACACGGTGTAGCCACCGGCCATGTCGGATGGGATAAGTGAATCCTCGTAAACGAGGAAGAATTGTGAACCCATGCTAAAGGCGTTACCGCCCACGCGGGCCATGGCTAGCGTGCCAGCCGGGTACATATCATTAGCGGGGGCGTTTTCGATGGGGCCAAAGTTCCAGCCCGGGCCACCCATGCCGGTTCCGGTGGGGTCGCCACATTGCAGCACAAAAATGCCAGCGGTAGTGAGGCGATGGCAGAAAGTGTCATTGAAGAACCCGTCCCGGGCCAAGTAAATGAAGTTGGCAACGGCTTGCGGCGCAGCGGCACCATCTAGCTCTACCACGATGGGGCCAACGGTGGTGTCAATGGTTGCCGTCCACGTGCGGCCCTCAGCGATGGCCGGGTCAGGTACAGCGGGGTCATTTTGCTGCTCTGGCGTTGTGGGCGCCGTTGGTGTGGCTACCGGGGCTTCGGGGGTGGTAACTTCACCATGATCACGGAAGGCATTCCACAAAAGCGCGCCCAGCAAGGCTAACAGGGCAACACCGGCGATGATGCCGTACTTTAGCTGCCGTGCTTTACGTGCGGCTTTTTCCGCCGCGATGGCAGCGGCCCGTGCCTCGGCACGCCGACGGGCAGCCTCGCGTTGCTTGGCAGTCTGTACTTCGCGTGCTTCACGCGAAGGCGTTGCCTGCTGCTTGTGGCCCTGGTTTTTGTGGTGGTGTGACACAGTTCTCCCAAATACAAAGAAACAACCTCGCTCACCTTACCCCGTGGTATGGGTTTTTGTCGCCATAATGCGCAGACCGAGCGATAGCGGGAGGCTAAGCCTGCGCGCAACGCACCAAATGGCCACCATTTCGGTTTCCACTACAGATTTCAGGTGTTGGCTGTAAGGGTTTAGGTCGATCCTGGCGAATTATCTTCCTTAACCCTTACCCGGAACACTTAACCCTTACCCGTGGCGAAACAAGGTAGGGTGGGCGCTGTGGCATCGAAAATTGAAGTTCATATTGTAGTGGCGCCCGTTTTTGCGACCAACACCTGCATTTTGGTGGCCGACGATGGTGCGGACCGAGCGGCAGCGGGAGGCCAAGCCCGTGCCGCGCTGATTGTCGATGCCGGTGCCGGGGTGGCTGATACCGTCATTGAACAGGTGGAAAGTCACGGCTGGCAGGTAAAGGCTGTCGCGGCGACTCACGGGCATGCTGACCACACTTGGGACGCTGGCCCGTTAGCTGAACATTTTGGCGTGCCGTTTTTGATTAACGCGGCAGATAAATACCGCATTGATGATCCGATTGGCACCTTGCAGCCCAAAGATGCCCGGCCCGACCAGTCCGTGGCCGTCGCCATCGCGCATGCTGCTAAAGCCGCCGGGGCAGGGGAGTATGTGAAGCCTGCCAACATCATCACCTTTGGCGCCTCGCTGGCCAATTCATCTGATGGTGACGTGGTGGTTTCCGGGGTAACGGAAACGGGCGCCAAGTTGAAAGTGGGCTCTATTGAACTGGATTTGATTTTTGCGCCGGGGCACACGGAGGGCTCCACGTTGTATGCGGGGCCGGATTTTGTGCTCAGCGGAGACGTATTGTTTGCCGGTTCTATTGGGCGCACCGATTTACCGGGCGGTGACTCAGGCACGATGACGAAGACGTTGCAGCGGTTAGCTAAGGAGTTAGACCTGGCCCTGCATATGATTCCGGGCCACGGCCCGTTAAGTACCGTGCAACAAGAATTGGCCACCAACCCTTATTGGCGCGCCGCACTGTCTGAGTAAACCCGCCATACCAAAAAAACCCGCTCCTCCAAACTCAAATGAGGTACTCATACCTCATTCTGCGGCTAGGAGCGAATGCGACGACGAACGCAGAATCTCAAACTGGTATTGTAGCGTTGTTGAGGTTCTGCGCTCTGCGCCATCGGCGGAAAATCCGCAGACGGCTTGCCGCAGAATGACGTGAAGTTTATCAAGAAAGTATATGAAATCGCATGGCCCGTATCGCGCCCTTATCGGGGTTTCCCGAGCAATTACCCGCCGATTATTTGGTGGAACAAGCCATTGTGGATTCATTGCGGCACACTTTTGAATTGCACGGGTTTAGCGGCATCGAAACCAGGGCGGTAGAGCCGGTTAGCCAATTACTTAGTAAAGGCGAAACTTCCAAAGAAATCTATTTACTTTCGCGCTTGCAGGATGCCGCACCGGAACTTATGGATGCTACCTTGCGCGAACGCCGTCCCGTGCCAGCCGCAGAGAGTGGTACTCCGACGGTCGAAACCACGGAAGGTGCGGCGGTTGAGCTTGTCGAAACCAAAGCAACTCAGCGCTCACGCCGCGAAAAAGACCAATTAGGTTTGCACTTTGATTTAACGGTGCCGTTTGCGCGTTATGTCATTGAAAATGCAGGCAAGCTGCAGTTCCCCTTTAAGCGTTATCAAATCCAAAAGGTTTGGCGCGGCGAGCGCCCGCAAGAGGGGCGTTTCCGCGAGTTTATCCAAGCCGACATTGACGTAGTTGGGCAAAACGCCTTGCCCGCGCATTATGAGGCGGAACTGCCGATGGTGATGGCCGATGCTTTCCGCCGCTTACGCAAATTTGGCGTGCCGCCAGTATTGATTTTGGTGAATAACCGCAAAGTATCGCAGGGCTTCTATCAAGGTATTGGTATTACCGATGTTGAAGAAACTTTGCGCTGCATTGATAAGTTAGACAAAATCGGGCCCGATGCTGTTGCCAAATTGTTGGTGGAAACTGCTGGTGCTACCCCGGAACAAGCTCAAGCCTGCTTAGAACTGGCGCAAATCCGAGGTGGCATAGAAGCGTTGGCTAAAGTCCAGGCGCTCGCGGACAAGTATGGTGCCAATAATGAACTCTTGGAAACTGGCATAAACGAGTTAGCTGCCCTAATTAACAGCGCCGACCGCCAAGCATTTATCAGCTCAGATGCTCGCATCGGTGAGGCTTGGAACTCACCGATTGAAATTGATCTGAAAATCGCGCGCGGCTTGGATTATTACACCGGCTCGGTTTATGAGTCCGTTTTGTTTGGCCATGAAGATTTGGGCTCCATTTGTTCTGGTGGGCGCTATGATTCCTTAGCTTCGGATGGGAAAACTACCTATCCCGGGGTAGGGCTTTCCATCGGTGTTTCGCGTTTGGTTTCCCGGCTTTTGCGTGACGGCATCGTGCAACCCAGCCGCGCCGTGCCCAGTGCCGTTTTGGTTGCCGTTAACGCTGAAGACCAGCGCGAAGATTCCGATGCGGTGGCAGCGTTGTTGCGCAAGCGCGGCATTGCGTGCGAAGTTTCGCCAACGGCCGCCAAGTATGGCAAGCAAATCCAATTTGCTGAGCGCCGGGGCATCCCGTACGTCTGGTTCCCCGTGGCTGGTTGGTTTAGGGAGCGTACGGATCAATACCGGCACGGAACCACAGCGCCTGAGCCCCACCAGGTTAAAGACATCCGCACCGGAGTACAGACCCCAGCCGACCCCGACACTTGGGTCATACCCAACGCCGATGATGTTAAGCCTCGTATACTCGCCGCAAACGCTTAGTTGCAACAAAAAGTTTGGGATATCTGAGAATGACCATATTGCTGAAACCCTTCACAGCGTCATTCTGCGGCAAGTACGCGGAGCGTGCGCAGAACGCAGAATCTAGAGAAACCGAATTCGATGCCAACTAAGTTATTGCAGGCGACGTTGGGGCTGCGGCCTCGGTCGGAACAAGATATGGAAACGTTGGAGTTCCGCCTTTTGGTGGTATTTGCCATGGCAGCCATACTGTTTGGGTTTTTGCTTAATACCCCGGCCGAAATTTGGGAAGGTACCGGGCGCATATTGGTTTCGCCATCGGTGCTGCTCTCGGATTACATGGAAATCGGAAACCCTGGTGCCACTTGGGTAAATGCTGGTTTTATGATGCTGATTTATGTGCTTTATGTCCGCTTGCATCATGATCATTTTACCGGTCCTTTAGTGGCGGCCCTATTTACCATTTTTGGATTCGCCTTTTTTGGGAAAAACTTAATCAACTCACTGCCCATTACCTTGGGGGTTTATTTGTGGGCCAGGTTGGAAAATAAACCCTCGGCTAACTATTTAGCGCCTAGTTTATTTGGTACTGCACTAGCCCCGGCCATTAGCTTTATCATATTTGGCAAGGGTTTACCTATTTGGTTAGGCGTGCTAATTGGTTATGCAGTTGGCATTGCCATCGGGATATTGATCCCACCCTTAGCGGCAGCCTTTATGAAGTTTCATCACGGACTCAGCCTTTATAACGTGGGCTTTGTCGCGGGCATTATTGGCATGGTAGTAGTTGCGATATTCAACATGTATGGCCGCCACGTACCGGATACCTTTTATGAATTCGATGGCAGCAACTGGCCCGAAGTCGCTTTTGTGATGACCTTCAGTGTTCTGATATTTATTGCCGGTTTTTATTACAATGGCAGCTCATTACAAGGCATGCGCGGCTTTATGCGGCAAAGTGGCCGCGCGCCTTCAGACTTTTTTGCACTGGAAGGTTTAGGGCGCACCTTAATGAACTTAGGTTTAATGGGCGCGATGACAACCGCTTTAGTGCTTATCACGGGTGGGCATATGAATGGCCCCGTACTCGGTGGCATCTTTACTGTTATTGGTTTTAGTGCTTTTGGAAAAAACCCCCGCAATGCCATTTTTGTAATCGCTGGGGTGTTATTAGCGGCTGCCGTTATGGGCCGAGATTTAGGGTCTACCCCCATTTTGGTTATCGCGTTATTCGGTACCACACTATCCCCAATCACGGGGGTTTACGGCCCAATTTATGGCGTAATCGCCGGTTTTCTGCATATGGCCTTAGTTGGTAACGTAGCCTTTTTGCATGGCGGCCTAAACCTCTACAACAACGGGTTTAGTGCTGGCTTTGTCGCCTTAATTCTGATCCCAGTATTCAACGCCATTTTTAGAATCCGAAAGAAAACCCCGCCGGAATTCACTACCTAAATCAAGAGCAGCTCATTATGCCGCGAGAATTATTGATGATTAGCGGGTGGTTTTGCTAGAAATTCCTTGAACAACTCCTCGGTAAGTTGATGCTGTTGACCATCAAGGTATTGGTAAATGGTCCAGTTATCCCCAAATAGGATTGGTAAATAGAAAATCTGCTGGGTTACGGCGGAGGCTCGCAGGTAAGCATTTTTTAGCTCTTGTAGTTTTGCTTCGTATTCTTCCCCATCAAGCGTATGGAATTTGGCCGATTTGTTAACGCTCTTGACTTCAAAAATGTGGATGCGATCATGGTGGTCCATCATTACAAAATCAGGATAAGAGAAGTGTGAGCCATCTAGGTAGTATTCAAACTTGATCTCAGAATCTTGAACAAAGTTTTTGCCCCACAAGTAGATTTGCTTCTGCTTCGCTTGGCCTTCAACATCAATATCAACATGTTTAATAAAGTCATCTTGGATGTCATCTAAAAGCTTGGCCCACTTCTGCTCGGCTTCACTATCGAAAGAAAAATCTTTATCGCCGTCATCGCGCCGCCATACCCACTCTTTAATGCGCAAGTGGTTGCCATTGTCTTGGAAAGCTGAGTGTTCCGGGAAAGTTTCGGTTGCTACCAAGTCCTTCTCTTCTTCGGTCGCAACCATGCTTATTTCATAATTATGGACGTATTGATTCTTTGCTTTGGTGATGTCACCGAGGTTTTCCGTAAATGTGAACCACTTTTGATAGTCCGTGGCGTAGGCAATACCTTCAGTTTGAATGTCGGTGTCAGCTTTACCGAACTTCTGGTATAGCTCAAAAATGCTTTTGTTAGCGCTAGGCATTTGGGAACTTCCCAGTATCTTAGTCATAGTCTGGTGAAAATCCTTTTTTGTGGCCAAATCGTTAGTTAAACGGGTAGTCCGGACTTTAATATTTGAGGTGATCGGCTGGCTGTCTTGCCAAAGCGAAACATTATGAATATCTTTTTGTTCCGCAATGCCCCATACCCATGCTTTGGTAACTAGGGCTTGAGCCTCTTCGGAGAGCTGGCTGAAGTTACTTAGGCAAGGGTTGCGCCGTACCCGGCCAATAACTTGTTCATCTAGTTGCTTACTATGGCTATCGCGCACCTGGTAGAGCATACAGGCGCGTGGGATATCCCAACCTTCGGATATGACCAGCTTGAAAATGATAATGTCAATGGTCGAGTTACTTTGCTTGGCTGCTTCTTTCCATTCGGCTATTGGTGCGAGCTTAATTCTGTCATTAGTGTCTGACTCTAGTTGGCTATCGCTCTTTTTGTCCTTGGCCACAATTTTCATCCAATGGAGGTCCTTATTAGCGGGTTGTTTCAGGACTCTTAATATATCTTCGATCTCTTGGTCGGCTTTATGTTTGTTAGAAATCTGAATAAGCAGACAGGGGTTTACGCCGCGCTCAGTGCCATTTGGGCCGTAATCCGTAATGTGGTGCTTTTGATACTCAGCTTTAATGTGCCGGAACCGGTCAATCGCATCGGAAACGGTAGCGTGCGGGGGGTCATTAAGTATGAGGGACTTAATGAGCCGGGCTTCAACTGCATCTTGTACCGTGATTTCTACATCGGGGTCTTGGCCACGTTCTATTTTTGGAGTGGCAGAAAAGTTAAACCACTTCTTAAAATAGCCCTTTAGGTTGTTAAGGTTTTTAGTTTCCCGGTGGGATTCATCAACAATTAAATAAATATGTTTCGCTAGGCCACCCTGCTCCACGGAATCAGTGATGCTAAGCAAAAACCCTTCCATGGCTCCAGTTTGGAATAACAAGCTACCTTTCTTATAAAGATCTACTGGCAAAATGTAGCAATTGTACCCGATTGGGATATGTGGCTTTTCTTCGTCAGCGTATTCGCTTTTAACTAAGTACGGTTTCAGGTTGGGAAAACTCCCTTCCGAGGCCAATTGGGCAAATTTATCGTAATTTTGCTTTCCAAGTTCTGCCCGCGAAAGGGTCGAGGCCAAGAAAACCACATTTGGGTCAGCTTCCAGAACGCGGTTCATCATATCAGCCATCATATGAGTTTTGCCGCTACCAGTGGGGGCTTTAAACGTGATGTATTTTTTTTGTTGCGATACTTCTACTAAATCCGACACTGCGTTATTTTGCAGATCACGGGCTTCTTGGCTTAACATCGGTTAAGACTCCTCATCAATTCCGGCGGCTTGGCGTAACTCGCTAACCCGCTGAAGGTAATGCTCTGAAGTTTCCGGATCAACTTGGGTTTGGCGAAAATTGGTGCAAACCCACTCGATCTTATTCGCAACTGACAGCTTAGGCTGCCCATAAAGAGTTTCATCGATCACGTCAAAAGGGGTATGCCCGGGTTCTGCGCTATTATTGGAGATACCCTCAATTTTCAGCACTTCGAGATTATCACCGAATGGGATATGGTTGTTAAGCCACTTAAAATTGCTGGAGCCATCAGAGCCTTGACCTGTCATGATACGCTTCAGGCGTTCATAGGTAATATCTGTTGCGATATCGCGTGCCAGGTCTTTCCCTTTATCGTCTTTAGAGGGTTCGTCGTTTTGGCACAATATAAACGTGCGTTGCCCGCCATCTAGTTTGTTGAGTTCCAGCACCGCCTGGCCCGTAGTGCCAGAGCCAGCAAAAAAATCTAAAATTGTGAGTTCAGAGTCTAAGCCCTGGTTCCCGACCAATGACAAGAGGTAGCGGATTAAGGATACGGGTTTAGGGTTAATAAATAACTTTTCACTTAAAATATCTTCAAGCTCTTGGCTGCCGTTTTCGTTGATTCCTACGGGGTTTCCCCAGGCGTCTTTTGTCAGATCCGGGTAGTTTGGGCTAGTAAATATAATTTTTTTTGGTTTCACAAAAGAGGTTTTACCCTCATAGTATTCGGTGCGGATGGCGAAACCAGTAGTTTTCACCAGTAAGGTGGTACCTTTAGCGAGTTGTTCATCCAAAGTTTCTTGGCTCCACTTTGAACGTAAACGTAGTTTAAACTCGTTTTCATTCAGGCCATCTTTCACCACTACCGGGCTGATTAGCTGGTGGTTTTTGTTAGTGGTTTGCTGGTAGGTGCCATCAGCGATATTGAATTTAGTACTACCGGGTGGGAATGTTAGAGTGCGCGGTGCATTCGCGTTATTCAACATCGGAGAATCTTCTAGGGCGCTATTTGCTCGCTCTATTAGAAGCTCTTTCAGCCCCCCGTCATCCCTAAGCTGTTTAGCGTAGGCCAAAATGTATTCGCAATTGTCGAGAACATTGCCTTTGCCGCGCCACATGTGGGGGGTTTTTTCCCATGAGAATTGGGTTATGAAATTAGATTCACCAAAAACGTCATCGAATAAACATTTTACATATGCTTGGTTACGGTCATCAATACTGCAGAAAATTACCCCATCGTCTGCCAACAATTCACGAGCTTTGGTGAGGCGCCAGTGCAGCATGGAGAGCAAGTCATCTCGGTAAAGTTTGTTGCCGTAATTAACCTTCGCTGACTGGCCCATACTATCTTTACCGTAAGGGGGGTCGATATATATAACGTCAATCTGCCCCTTGTGTGAAACCAATAGGTTTAATAAAGCGTAAAGATTTTCCCCAATGATTAACTTGTGATTAAGGGGCTCACGATCTTCTTCGCTCGTTGTTGTTGAAATGAATGACAAGTTATCATCTTTTTCAAGATACCGGATAGTGGAAGTTTCAGGTTCCTCCACCCGCAGATCAAAGTGGAAGCCTGTGCGTTTGTAGTTATTGCCGAGAGCCATTATAGCATTAGCCTCTGTTATGGAATCGGCGTTATTTATCAACTTTTCTAGCAAATCGGCGTTACCGCGTATGATAACCCCGTCATCCCGGCGTTTGTGAATCTCAAGAATTAAATTGGCCTTAATCTCAGCCAAGTTATCCGTGATGGCCGAACTATTATTTACCAACTGTGACACTGTTGCCCTAACTACCATAAATAAAAACCTGTAATAGCGATTATTTGATTGTGACTTTACCCTTAAAGGCAAATAGCTTTTTGCAAAGCGTAGTGCTTATGGGTTTAGAACAGCTATGGTGACACGCCACACCTGCAAACTGACCCAACGGGTGCCCTAAACGGACCAGCCTACCGAGGTCTGGGTGATGGGCTACAAGGGCTTGTAGTGCTCTGGGTGCGACGATGAAGCTGCCAAAACGCGGGCTTGGCGGCTGAGGTTTAAGGCGATGGTGGGGAAGATTAGGGCCGTCATCATGCCGGCACCTTCCAACGCGGACGCGGTTACGGAGGTTAAAGCCCCAGATTCATACCCCATTTGGGCAATCATGATTACGGCAGCCAAGCCCGTACCTACTAATAAAGATGTCGACGCACGTTCGCGCCAAGCCACGCCCGCAGGAACCACGCGGCCCCGGAACGTGGGCGCTTCACCATCGGGCATATTGTTGAGCGGAGTTTTGCTGGAAAGGCCCGTGTACCGGCTGAGGGTTGCTGAGCCGACGATGCCGCGCAAAATGAGTTTCATAATGAAGAACAAGGGGATAAGTGCGAACGCGGCGGCGCCCTGGGCCATGATGCCCGGCAGGTCAAAGGTGAGGCCAGCGTTAATGAAGAAGATGGGTAAGAAAGCACCGTAAATAATGGATTTGAGCTTGCGGTCAATCACCTTGCGCTCACCAGTTGGCGTTTTACCCAGCAACATTTGGGCGATGATGCCAGCGCAGAACGCCCCAATTGCCACGTTAATACCAATTAGTTGGCCCAATGCCACGGCGGCGAAGCAGATAAACAATTGCATCCGGATACCGAATTGGCCCCCGGCATCGAGGGTGGCAGTTTGGGCAGTGGCAGCGAAGCGGGGCAAACCCTTGCGGGCAATCCAACACAACCCAGCGATGGCGGCGAAGTAAATTAGGTGGAACAGCAGTGCCCACGGGGTTGCAAAGCGCCCTACCAAAACCGCCAAAGCGATAAGCGGCGCAAACTGGCCCACAATGCCAGAAGCGATGACGGCGCGGCCTACGCGCGTGTCGATTTCATCGGCATCGCGCATCATCGGCAAAATAGTTCCCAGGCCCGTAGAGGTGATGGCTGCGCCAATAAATATGCCGCTTACCAGAGGAGTTGTACCTGCTACTGGGGCCAGCAACATGGTGGCTACCAGCACGCCGGCGCCGATGGAGAGCGCCAAACACAGCAACCAACTCCCGGTGGCGGTGGTTAGCAAGCGGCCCTTCATCGCGCTGAAGTCGGTCTCATACCCGGCGCCATAAAACAAGAACCAAGCGCCGATGGTGGCGATAGATTGGATCAGCGTGCGGTCAGTCACTAAGGCCAGTACGCCGGGGCCCACCAACAGGCCGAGTGACATTTCCAGCACCGCAATCGGGATGCGCAAAAAGCGGGAAACTACCGCAGAAATTAAGGGAGCAACTACCGCAACCGCCATTACGATGGCGAGCGAAATCAGAATTTGATCCATGTGGGGTAGTTGGACCTAACCGTGAGGCAGCACAAAACGGCCCCAGTTTAGTATTTACCGCAAGCCGAGCCTAATTGCTGCCAAAATTTTGGGTCAAATGCCGCCACGCGCACCTGTTCCCGCGATTCTTGTATGAATTATTCGCGCATATTCCAATTTGTGTAAGAGTTCTGCCCGGATTGTGGGGTTATTCGCGCATAACTCGTACATGATTTTGGGGTCACACCTAAATGTTAGCCTTCGGTAATGGTGCGCAGCCCAACTTCCATCATGTCGGTGAAGGTTTTTTGGCGTTCTTCACTGCTGGTGCTTTCATGCGTAACCAGCGAGTCGGAGATGGTCAGGATGGCTAGGGTTTGCACCCCAAATTTGGCGCCCAAGTAGTACAGCGCTGCCGCTTCCATCTCAACCGCCAGCACGCCCAACTTGCCCAACTCCAGGGCAGGTAAATCGTTGTAGAACAAATCAGCACTGAGCACGTTGCCCACATGCGGCTTGAGGTTCAACTCGGAAGCGATGTGGTATGCCTTATCCAATAACCCAAAATCAGCGATTTGCGGAAAGTCAAACATCGGCCAGTCATTACGCACGATGGCGCTGGTGGTGGCGGCGGCCTGGGCCAGCACCAAGTCCCTAATGCCCACATCGGCCCGTAGGGAACCTGCCGTGCCCACACGCACCAGCTTCTTTACGCCGTAATCGTTAATCAATTCATGCGCATAAATCGAGATAGACGGAATGCCCATTCCAGTGCCCATCACCGAAACTGGTTCGCCTTTATACTTGCCGGTAAAGCCCAACATGCCGCGCACATTATTGAACAGCTTGGGGCTTTCCAAAAAATTCTCAGCAATAAACTTGGCTCGCAATGGATCACCTGGCAGCAGAATCTTGTCGGCAATTTCGCCCGGTTGGGCTTCGATGTGGATGGACACGGAATCTCCTTAGTTTTATTGCTAATCATAGTTGCGAATTGCTGGATTCTGCGACTACGCGCAGAATGACGGGAAGGGTGTGACGTCGGTTGAGGAGGATTGGAACTCCATCTCGAAACTAGTGGTAGGGTTTACCCGATGGCAGATATCTGACCCGACACAGGGGTCCCGCTGCCATCGCGGCGGGGATCAACATCGGGCAAGGTGACTGGCGAGCCATTGGCGGTCACGGCCCGCGCAGGCGCCTCACCCACCCAGGCCAGCATCAACCGATCTTCCCCTTTTAAGAACCTTTGCGACCGCACGCCGCCAGTGGCGCGGCCCTTAGCGGGGTAAAACTCATACGGGGTAACTTTGGCCGAGGTGACGCCACTGACCAAGCCCTCGGTGGAGCCAGCCACGGTCACCACCACTAGTTCGGGGCGCAAAGCGGCAGGGGCACTGCCGAAGAAAATCACCTCTTGGCCGTCGGCTAGTGAGATGCCAGCCATTCCACCAGCGGCGCGGCCTTGCGGCCTCACTGAGCTAGCCGGGTAATGCAGCAGCGAACTATCCGAAGCGATGAATACCAGTTCATCATCATCGGAAACCTCGGCTACGCCTACTACCCGGTCACCGTCACGCACAGCGATCACTTCCCAGTCCTCTTTATTGTTTGGGAAATCGCCCGCAATCACGCGCTTCACCACGCCGCCAGCAGTGCCAATCGCCAAGGTGGGTGCGTTCTCGGCGAGTGACGCGAGGCCCACCACCGTTTCGCCCTGAGCCAACTCTGCAACTTCTTTGGCAGGTTCGGCGGCGGCCAATGAGCCAGGCGTGGCCGGGACGGAAGGGAGTTCCATCGCTGGCACTTTTATCAACCGGCCCGCTGAGGTAATTACGCCCACTTCGGAGCGGGTGGTAGTTTCAATGGTGGCGGCTACCGCATCGTGCTTACCGCGCGGTTTGCCAGCAGCGCTGGGCGGGGCGCTGCCATCGGGTACTGGTACGCGGGCTAGCAGGCCGGTAGCAGTCAGCACTACGCGCGTGGGGGTATCGGCAATTTCCAGGCTGATCGGGGCTTTGGCGCTGCTTCTGCCCGATGTTGCGGCGGGTTTCTCTTCGCCAAATAAATTGGCTTGGCTAGCCGCTTTAGCGCCGCTGGAATGCATAAGTTTGGTGCGCCGGGGGGTGCCAAATTGCGCGGCCACCTCACCCATTTCGCCGCTTACTAATTCGCGTAATTTAACCGGGTTAGCTAAAATCTCTTGCAGTTCGGCAATTTGCTTTAGTAATTCATCTAGTTCAGCTTCAAGTTCTAAAGTGGAGAATTTAGTTAAGCGACGCAGTTGTAAATCCAAAATGTAATTGGCTTGCACTTCGGATAAGTCAAAAATGTCCATCAAGCGGGCACGGGCCGTTGCGGCATCATCGGAGGTTCTAATTACTTGGATAACCTCATCAATATCAGCAATAGCCAGCAACAAACCCTCAACTAAATGCTGGCGTTCTAATTTGCGCTTTAACCGATAATCAGTGCGCCGCCGCACCACCTCGACCCGGTGGTTAACCCACACCGTTAATAACTCCACTAAGCCTAAAGTTTGGGGTTGCCCACTTACCAAGGCCACATTGTTAATACCAAAGCTATCTTCTAAAGGTGTGGTGCGGTAAAGCTGCTCTAAAACGGCTTCAGGTTCAAAACCAGTCTTTACTTCAATTACAATGCGGGTGCCGTTTTTGCGGTCTGTGTAATCATTGATGGCCGTGACACCCTGGATTTTCTTATTTTTAACCCCCTCGGCCACTTTCTCCATAATCTTTTCCGGTCCCACCAAATAAGGCAGTTCCGTAACTACAATGCCTTTACGCCGGGCACTAATTGATTCGATTTTGGCGGTGGCGCGGGTCTTAAAAATCCCGCGCCCAGTTTCATAAGCTTCACGCACGCCATCTAGGCCCACAATGCGCCCGCCGGTAGGTAAATCCGGGCCGGGGATAAAATGCATTAAATCATCTAAAGTGGCATCCGGGTGCATTAATAAATGCTGGGCCCCGGCAATTACTTCACCCAAATTATGTGGTGCCATATTCGTGGCCATGCCTACCGCGATACCGGCAGCGCCATTTACTAATAAGTTAGGGATAGCTGCAGGTAATACCGCAGGTTGTTGGCGGCTATTATCATAATTAGGGACAAAATCAACAACATCTTCGGATAAATTAGTTGTCATTGCTACGGCTGCTGCCGCCATGCGCGCTTCCGTATAACGCGCCGCCGCTGGCCCATCATCTAGCGAACCGAAATTACCATGGCCATCAATTAACGGTAAGCGCAAACTAAAATCTTGAGCTAAGCGCACTAAGGCGTCATAAATGGCCATATCGCCATGCGGGTGCAATTTACCCATCGTGTCACCCACCACGCGGGCTGATTTCACATGCGCTTTATCGGGCCACAACCCCATTTCTGACATCATGTACAAAATGCGGCGTTGCACAGGCTTTAACCCGTCGCGGGCATCAGGCAGAGCACGCGAGTAAATCACCGAATACGCGTACTCCAAAAATGACGCTTCCATTTCTTGGGAAACGTCAATATCGACTACTCGCTGCGCAACGGCCTCGGTCTCACTTGCTGCCACATTGGCACATTAGCATCACCTACAGCCAAAATCGTGACACTTTGGTTGTGAATCAGAGCCACTTGTGAACCTTGCCTGGCGCAACTGCCGGTTGGGTTCGGTGGGATTGTAGGTTACGGTATTGGAGTGGGTTCCAGGTCGCTATTGGGGGTGGTGCCAGGGGTGGCGCGGGCGCTCGGCGTTATTGTGCTCGACGGTGCAGCAGTGCCCGACGGTGCAGCAGTGCCCGACGGTGCAGCAGTGCCCGACGGTGCAGCAGTGCCCGACGGTGCAGCAGTGCCCGACGGTGCAGCAGTGCCCGATGGTGTAACAGTACCCGATGGAGAGGCTTGCGAGTTTCCGAACGCTCAGCGCGCCCTCATCGTGCTGTGTGATGGCTTGGGCTGGCACAACCTGGATTTGCGCAAAGCGCATGCGCCTTATTTGCGGCGCCAGATGCCGCAGATGCAAAAACTCACCACCACGTTCCCGTCCACCACTGCCGCCGCCATTCCCAGCTTCGGCACCGGCAAAGCGCCAGGCCAAACCGGCTTCGTCGGGTACACCGTCCGTAACCCCGAAGATGGCGCTCTGGTTAACCTGGTGCCGTGGACCCAAAACCTAGACCCCACCATCGTCGCCACGCCGGTAGGTAATTCGCAGGCCCCCAAGTTCTCCGTCGCGCCCGCCATATATCAACCCTTTAGACCTGTGTTTCAACTGCTGATTGAGGCGGGTGTGCCGGTCACAAATGTAGGTAGCGCCAAGTTTGCGGGTTCGGGGTTATCAACCGCTGCCTTTGGTAAAACCGGTTATGCCGTGGCGGAAACTCCCAAAGACCGCATTGACGCTGCGCTGCGCCAGCTCAAAAAGTTTGCCGATAAACAACTGGTGTACCTGTATTGGGGCGATCTAGATAAAATTGGCCATCAGCTTGGCCCTGATAGCAATGAGTGGGCCGACGCACTCACGGATTTCGATGCTGCGTTCCAGCGCCTAGTGACCGAGGCGCCGCGCGGTACGCTCATCGTCTTGACTGCCGATCACGGCCAAATTACACCCGATCCGGCCCAGCAAATTGATGTGGCTACCACGCCAGCCCTCTCTGAAGGCGTAGCACTAGTAGCGGGAGAGGCCCGCGCAGTTCACGTTTATTTAGCCGGTGAGCCGGGGTTTCGACAGGCTCAACCGCCGGGTCAGGGGTTTCGACTTGGGGCTTTAGTGGACGATGCCGAAATTGAAGCAGTAGCTGCCCGATGGCGCAACTATTTGGGGGATAACGCCCAGGTGTGGACCCGCGCCGAAGCCATTCAGGCCAAGCTGTTCGGTGCAGTGCGCCCGGAAGTAGCGCCTTGGATTGGCGACTTAGTGGTGGCACCCACTGGCGCCGGCACCATTGTGGACTCCCGCACTCAAACCGCTAACTCCCTAACCCTAAAAGGCGTACACGGCTCCTTGACGCCAACCGAAATGGAAATCCCGCTCCTCGCCATCCTGACATAACGCTCTGGTGGGTATAGTGCCTGGATATGGCCTCTCAAATTGCACAATGGATCGATAACCAGATTTACGATGGCGTAGCTCCATCTGATGCAGCTACCGAGCTGATCTTTGCCGCTTTTGAAGGGGAAAACGAACTAGCGCAAACAGTTATAGAAAAAGTTGCAGATTACAGCACTCCAAATACCCGGGTCGAGGCCGCCGGGAAAAGCGGCCAGCCAATCGCGGTTAACGATGGCGGGGTATTCTTATCCCGCATAGCCGTTGAAGGCTTTAGGGGCATCGGCTCGGTTGCCGAGTTAAACTTAGAACCGAAGCCTGGCTTAACAGTAATTTCAGGTCGAAATGGCTCAGGTAAATCCAGCTTTTCCGATGCTTTAGAGTTGGTTTTGACCGGCAGCACCTACCGCTGGTCCAAAAAGTCAGCGGTTGAATGGTCCAAGCATTGGCGAAACTTGCACCATAGCCCCACCCAAATCAACATAGACCTAGTACAAGAAGGTACGGGCAGTATTGAGATTGAGGCTACTTGGGATCCAAGTGAAGAACTCGCCAGCGCACAGAAACTAATCATGCAGCGTAGTAACGCTAACGGAAAAGGGAAACAAGAACCTGGCATTGAGCAGCTCGGTTGGCAAACTGCTTTAGAAAGGTACAACCCAATTCTGTCTTATGATGAATTAGGCGGAATGTTGCAAAGTAGGCCTTCTGACTTATATGACGCTATCTCGGATATTCTAGGAGTGCAACAGTTTAATGACGTAAAAAAATGGCTAGATGCACAAAGCAAACAACTGGGGCAGGCGCAAAAAGAGGTTTCATCCTTAAAAAAGGAACTCAAAGAGAGTTTAGACGCCATTGACCAAGCATCTGGCGACGAGCGGGCCCAAGCGGCATTGGCATTGATCCGTAAACGGGAACCAGATACTGCAGCGCTGAGAAACCTAGCTACTGGCAGCACGACTGACACGCCCGACAACGTCCGTAATCTCAAATTACTTTCGGAATTACCACTTCCAATCCAAGAGCAAGTGGATGTTGCGCTGACCGATTTGGCCGAGGCGAAAAACGGTTTAGCTAACGCGGCCCTTGTTTCCAGCGGTCAGAAAAAAGACCGCCTTAATATGCTTTCTGCGGCCATCGCCTACCATAAAACCCATGGCGATGGCCCTTGCCCGGTTTGTGAGGGTCGGGTTCTGGATGATACCTGGCAGGCGGAAGTCGAAGCCGAGCTAGCTGGGGAACAACAATTCATTGAGCAGTTAGAGGCCGCAACTAACGCGTTTGGGGCAGCGTTTAGGGCGGTAACCCAGTTTGTAACTCCAGCGCCAGCAATACTTAGTGAGGATGTCGATCCAACGGTAAAAGCTGAACAGGATGCCGTGCTAGAAGCCTGGAATGCCTGGTCGCAAGGGGGCTTTGCGCAAAACCCGACTGGTGCGGACCAACTTATCGCGCACGTGAAATCCGCGCTACCGCTTTTAACCGAGTGGGCTGATGAGCTAAAGGCTAAGTCCAACGCTACGCTGCAAGCGCTTGACGGGGCTTGGCAACCAGTGGCCGGGCGCATCCTTGACTTTGCGAAGGCTGCTGAAGAAGCTGCAAAGAACTCCGCAGTCCTGGCCGACCTAACCGAAGCAAAAACTTGGGTGGCCAGCAAAGACACCGAATACCGAAATAGCTTTCTGCAAGAAATCGAACAAAAGGCCGTAGAGGCGTGGGAGCGTCTACGCCAAGAAAGCAATGTAGCCATTGATAGCTTAATCCTGGAAAGCACCAGCCTAAATAACCGTAAGCTGGTGATAAAAGGAAAGATCGATGAAGAAGAAATCTCTACGCTCTCCATCTTGAGCCAGGGCGAATTACATGCGCTGGCCCTAGCGTTGTTTTTGCCAAGGGCCACTCAACCAGATTCGCCATTTCGGTTTGTGGTACTTGATGACCCAGTGCAAGCCATGGATCCATCCAAGATTGACGGCTTGATTGACGTGTTCCGTGATCTGGTGGACAACCAGCGGCGGCAAGTGATTGTATTCTCTCACGACGATCGGCTGGCGGATGCCTTACGCCGTTCAGCTATCTCAGCCCAAATAAAAGAAGTTGATCGGGGAGTAGATTCTCAGGTCACAGTGACTACTTCGTTGGATCCGGTGAAACGCTACTTGGACGATGCCAAAGACTTAAGAACCACCTATGGTATGGGCAGTTTGCGGTTCGGTGATGCCGCAACTGCCATTTCCGGTTTGTATCGGATCGCTATCGAACAGGCTGCGCGGACCAGATACTTAACAACCCGATTAGCAGCCGGTGAAAAACTAGTCGACCTTGAAGCTAAGTGGAAAAAGGCTTATAAAACTAGCCAGAAAATTCATCTTGCACTTTTCCCGGACGTACCGATTGATAAAAAAGCTGTAATGGATAAATGGTTGTCACATGGGACACGCGCCAATGCCCTGGGCGTTGCCAATGAGGGTATTCATGGAAACGGCAATATTGGCAAGATTGACAAAGCTAAGGGATGGGTTGAAAGTTTGATTGATGATATTCAAAGAGGACTCAAAAATGAGTGAGCGGCTAGCTGCAGCCGAAGAGGCGTTGATTGATGGTGGCCCGTACGCGTTACGCCGCGCCAGTTGGCTAACCAGAATTGCTTTGGAAAAGGTAATTGATAAGTTGTTGGCCGCGAAAGGTTTTGGGTCATCAAAAATTATTGGCGATAATTACAAAGCCAAGCTTCAATGCCTAACTGGGTTTTACGCAGATAACTTAGATATCCCGGCTAAAGTATCGTTTGCCTGGGAGCAACTTAGTACCGCTTGTCACCAGCATGCTTACCAGTTGTCACCCACCTTGGGCGAGGTGAAACACAACATCGAATTGGTACGTGAACTTGAGGCGATTGTTGAGGCTCAAATAACGTAAGCTCGCTCATCCTGCGGTGCTGGCTTCAAGGCGTTAGGGCGATAACTCACTGAGCCTGAAAAGGTGTAAACAGCTGGTAGTTATTCTCCATGACGGTGGGGTTTTCAGTTGCCGGTTAAAGACGCCAGGTATTCGGTTAAGACGGTGATTCGCTCTTGCTCAACGATTTTCATGTATTTGTCGATGTAGCCCCAATCAACATTTTGGTTCGCATCGGTCGGTAGTAATACTTCCGTGTCGCCTACGATGTCATCGGACATTTTGTTGTTGTAATTGAAGTGCGGGCCAAGTGCGCGGCGTAGGGTGGCAATTAGGTATAAGGCCCTAGGCCGGTTTAGCTCAAATCCGATAGGAGTCATGGCTTGCACATGAGAGTATCCAATGAAATCAATCGGTTGGTAAAAAATAGTTTCCGAACCTTTGGTAGTATCACTGAATGTAATAACGTTTCCGGAATTGTTTGGCTCAATATACTGATACTGACTTAAGCCATTATTTTCACTCTTATTAGAGATTACCGGCGTTAACCGCGAACTTGACGGTTCTTTCCCTTTTTTCCAGTATTTGGTGGGCTTAATGCTGAAAAGCGTGCTAACTTTGTGGGCCTTAAAGCTAGTTGAGGGCATGCGGCTGAGTTCATCCTCAAGGGCGGTGTGAGAAACTTGGGACATTCCAACAGAATTTTTCTGCCCAATTTCCCAAGTGAAATAATCTCCGACAGAATTTCTAAAGTCTTCTAACGCCGCAGTTGGGTCAAGTCTAGTGTGTTGCTCGAAATTCCAGTCTGCACCGGAAAGTGGGTTAATTCGGTCCTCGATAAATGTGATATCGCGGGGGTAATAGTCGGTAGGGCAATAATTACCAAGAATTTTCGCTGCGACTTCAGCGTAGCGACCATCTGGGTTATCTACGGGGTTCCGATTTACCTTAGGATCGAGGGCTTTTCTCTTACTTTGCCTTTCAAACCCGTCATTGCCCATATCAATGAATTTGACTAATGCATCAGGGGCGTGTTTGACGCCGATTTTGAATAGGTAAACTGCGGTCGCGACGGATGTGGTAAATACTTTATCGGGCATCTTTATGGAGGCTAGCAGGGTATTTTTCTCCAAAATGCGTTTATTGATCACAGCGGCAGCCTTATTTTGACCATTGCCGGTACTGGCTTGGATGATGACGGCACCGAACTTCTCATTTTTAGCACGGTCGGACTCTTGCATCTGATCAAAGGCGCGTTCAACGAAAACCATGCCATTGCCCTCAGCGGAATACGGCGGATTAAGCAGAAGTGTGGTTGCCGGAAATTTGTTATCTTTCTCGGGGTATAATCCTTCGTAACTGAGGGAATCTGCATGTACAATATTGGATGATCCATCGCCCATCAAAATCATGTTTAACACAGCTAAAATAAATATATCTTGCCGGACCTCAATACCCAATAATTGATGGACTTTAATGTGGTTGATTTTACTTTGAAGCTCCACACCAGAATATTTCTGTTCCGCATCTTTGATCATAGCGTTCATTGCCGAAACTAAGAAAGCGCCTGTTCCAAGAGTGAAATCCCAGACGTAGGAATCACAAGTTACCCGAGTAAGTTTAACCATTAAATCGGTCACAAAGTCTGGAGTCAATACAACATCGTTTTGTTCTTTATCAGGTACCTCAATCCAAGTGTGCATTACATTAAATAATGTGCCGGTGAAGTCGATTTGATCTTTTTGGGAATAAAATGGCACTACTTGATTAAGGACAGTTTTGAAAATTTCGGAAATCAAAGTCGAATTTGAATCTGTGTTGCGATAAAATGCCGAGTCAAACAGTGCCTGGCGAAATGAGTTCAAAATCGCTTCTCGTTTCGTTTCTTGAATTTCTGGTACTCTCTTCTTCAGATTGGTTTCCACCTTATTAAGAATTATTAAAGAATCGTTAAGATCGTCATCACCATGCTTAAGATCTTCCATATGTAATGGCGGCACCGTCCAGTGACCGTCATCACGCTTCTGGCCAAGAGCCGCAATGGTGCAGGCAGCTACCAGTGGAATCCGTTTTGAAAGTTGAACTGATCTCGAATTGAGTTCATTGTTGAGATTTTTCAGGCCCTCAACTAAAGTTTGGCTTTTGTTTGCTTTTCTTGCTTTTGCAGCTTCGGGATCGAGTGCATCGTTTACTTTATCAACTAAGGTGGAGAAATTCTCAAGGCTTAGAAACGAGAAATCTATCGACGCGCCCGATGCTTTCTCAACTAAAACACCTGTTTTGGATTGACTAGGCTCAGTGCCATCACGTCTGGTTGCGTAGAGCGCTACTTCATAATGGTAAGTGCCCGGAGATTTTTCGTAACCATTTATGGCTAGTGCTAGAGCAATTTTATAATCGGTATGATCTACAACAGTGCTAGCGTAATGCACGGCACCCATCGAGGCATACTTGCCGGTGTTGACCCAATCCGGTTCGCCCTGTTCATTTAGTAAGGTAACCTGACGCATGGGAGGCTTGTAAAGTTCGCCCTTTGTTCCTTTAAATTCGCCTAACACTGGTATCTGGAATTCACCGTTATCTAGGATTAAAACATAGTCGGGGATGCCTCCACCGTCTTTTCCAGACTTTGACTTTCCATCTTTCAGTGCTTTTTCGATGCTATTATCTAAGCTCCGCCCAACTGATTTTGCGCCCTGTTTCCAGTTAAGCTTCTTCAACTCAGCACCGGCCCAATGCTCAACGTGCGCTTCTACACTTTTCTCTACCACGTAGCGAAGTCTAGCAGACAGCCGGGCTTGACTAGTTGCTGCCAAGATCGCGTGTCATAGGCCGTGTTCGCGGTAATTTGGAACGCTTGTTTTGCAGTTGACTTAGTCTTTGGCGCCGAAGAAGATTTGATCTACGCTCGGCACCGAGGCACGCCCTCGGCGGCTTATTACAGGGTTAGATCCGGTGGCGGTGCTTTCAAATAACATGTCCGCTGGAGCATTCTTGCCAGATTGCTTTGGGTTGAGATTCAGTGCATCAGCCATCGCGTTGGAGCGTTTGGCTGGCGCGGCCGTGGTTGCTGCTGGCCCGGTCGGTGCTGGTGCTTCTGCCACCTCGGTCGTAACTGCCATGGCTATCGTTTCCAGCTTTTCGGATTTCCAATGGTTAATCGGCACGATGCCAGCCACGTCGGGTTCTGGCGCTACCGACTTAACCCGGGGTGCCGGAGCATCTGGGTGCAAACCGGCCACGGGCCGTAAATCGGGCCGAGGCGCAACTGCCGTAGCTGAACCATCGTCGGTTATGCCGCTGTCAGAGGCGGCAAAGCGATTTGGCAACGCAATTGGGGCGCCACTAACTTGCGGACCATCGTCATGGAAAACTGAGGCATGGCGCCGCCCGCCATCACTGACTGGGCGCACCGGCGCGGGGCGCTTAGCCTGATGCAGCACGATTGGTGCGGCCTCGCCTGCGGGGTTCTCAGCAGAACTGAGCCAACGGGCTTCTTCGTCTAAGGCCGTCAACAAACGGCGTGGTAAGTCGAAAGTCCAACGCGCCGAATGGGTGCGCCCGCCATCGTCATAACGCAATTCAATGAGCCACGGGGTGCCTACATCGCGCCGAGCTTGCCAAGTCATTTGTTCCGAGTTGATGCCGCGCGCGCCTAGGCGCTGCATTACCAGGTCACCAACGGTTTGGCCCACGCCAGCGCAGGCTTGGCCTCCCGCTGCAGCTCGGTCCGCGCTAGTTCCGCCATCGCCCAACACGCGCATGCGGCGCATGGCGCGGATGGTATCTGCGCGTTCGGCTTCAATTGGACCGGCAAACCGAGCGATTTGGGCAGCGTTAAGTTCACTGAACTCAGCAAGTTGTTCGGGCGTATCGCCAGCCCGCAAGCGGATTTGGAGTTCAGCGGGGCGCAAGCGTGGCATCGGCTCACCATCGGCGGCTACCTTAAGGGCAACGACTTTGTCCGTCTGTTGCTCCGCGCCTACGCCTTTCACCTCAGCGGTTATTGGTTGCACAAGTTTTTGGCCTCCAACACTAACGGTGCCGACCAGCGGAATTGGCGTGCTGACCGTGGGGTATTGCGGCGTGGCCTGCCCGGAATACACCAGCGATTTTAGCTTGGGGCAGATCGGTAACCGGTATTCTGCGCCTGCCTCATCGCGGAGTAAAAGGCGGTTGTCAAGTCGTGCCACCAGCTCCAAATCACCCATAAGTGTGATAGTGGCATCAAACTGCCCTTGTGCGGCGCACCACTTTCGGTGCGTCTAAATATCAGTGTGTAATTATGTTTTTTCGGGCGCCTAACGGCTGTGGGCCTCACTCGCCATTACATCCGTAGTACGCCCTATTATTGCGTTATGACTCCAGGGGAATTTCGAGACTTTGCGGTAGAACTGGCAGAGAGCGCGGGCGATTTGATCCGGCGTACCCGGCCAGAGGTGGTGCAGGTGCTGGACACTAAAAGCTCTGAAGTTGACCCCGTTACTGAAATGGATAAAGCAGTTGAAGCTTATTTAGTGAATCGCATTAAAATGGCGCGGCCCGATGATGGCATATTGGGTGAAGAAGGCGACTCCATAATAAGTAAATCGGGTTATACCTGGGTTATTGATCCCATTGATGGTACCGTCAATTACCTTTATGGAGTTGCTAGTTATGCAGTCTCCATCGCGGTTGTTGCCGGGCCAGATAATCCGCTGGAGTGGCAAGTAATAGCTGGCGCAGTACACGCCGTGGTGTGGCAAAAAACCTGGGCTGCGGCCATTGGGCAAGGTGCTACGGTAAATGGCAAACCAATCAAACCCGTAACTCCGCCGCCGTTAAATAAATCATTAGTAGCTACCGGATTTGGTTACGATGCTGACCGCCGGGCTTATCAGGTGGAATTGTTATCCTACTTAATTAGGCATATCCGTGATATAAGGCGTTTAGGTTCTGCCGCTATTGATCTGTGTTTACAAGCCGAAGGTATTGTTGACCTATATTATGAAATGGGTTTACAGCCCTGGGATATGGCTGCGGGGTCACTAATTGCCGCTGAGGCTGGGTCTACGGTTTGTGGTCTGCAGGGCGAACCAGCATCAAGCACGATGGTGGTCGCAGGGCGCGGTGAAGCCCTAACTGAGTTGCTCGCCATCCTGCAAGCTGCCGCAGCCGACCTTCCGGATAAATAGCCGAACCCAACATCAAGGGCAAAAATCGGTTAAGTTTTTGCGAAACCGCAGGCCAACGCCGTGCCGCAGCACCATCGTGACTTAAACAACACCGGCCAATTCGCCGCCTAATGCGCGCCGATGCATTGATATCTGACGTTAAAAGTCCATACTATCTGCCGACTGACTCCTAAACGCAGGCTTTCGCGTGTGTTTGGGATGGGCTGCTAGGCCGAGCATGCGCGAATTGGAGGCAGACTCCATGAGCGGGTGCGAGAACAACGCAGAGCGCCCAAACAGACCGAAAGGTAATAATGACTACTGATTATGATGCCCCACGTAAGACCGACGAAGATGTCGAGTCGGACTCTATTCAAGAACTTCAATCCCGTCGGGGCGATGCCGCTAGCAGTGTGGTAGATGAGGATGAGGCCCAAGCGGCCGAGGACTATGAGTTGCCCGGCGCTGATTTGAGCGGTGAAGAACTGGCCGTGCGCGTGTTGCCGCCCCAACCCGATGAATTCACCTGCACTGAGTGCTTCTTGGTGCACCACAAGTCGCAACTCGCTGATGCCGCGAATTTAATCTGCTCTGAGTGCGCCTAATTTTCATGCACGATGGTATAGCCGCGCCACTAATCTTGGTGCAGAAATTGCACGATGACGCGACGCTGCCGGTTTATTCGCATCCGGGCGATGCTGGCGCAGACCTGACTACGGTGGAGAGCTTTACGTTGCAACCTGGGGAGCGGCGCTTGGTATCCACCGGGTTAGCCATCGCGCTACCGGACGGTTATGCCGCGTTTGTACACCCACGCTCTGGCCTAGCCGCCAAGCATGGCATCACCATCGTAAATGCGCCAGGCACCATTGACGCTGGTTATCGTGGCGAAATCAAAGTGTGCCTGCTTAATACCGATGGCGCCAACCCGGTCACGTTCCAGGCTGGTGACCGAATTGCCCAACTCGTTATCCAACCCGTGGTCACTGCCGCCTTCACCCCCGCCTTGCGCCTGCCCGGTTCTGACCGTGGTAGCGGCGGCTTTGGCTCAACAGGCAATTGAGGTGAGCGCACGCAAGCAAGCTTGCGATGCCGAACCGAGAGCAGCCTGTTTGAAGCGCGTTAGCGCGAGACACAGGTGTGTAAAAGCCGCTAGCGGGCGGCCTTGCATTCCATCCCGCTAGCAACTTTTCCACCTAAGCGACGTTGGTGACTTTTACGCCGGATACGTGCGATAATGGCGCAGGTTTAGTTTAATTTTTAGGAGAACATGATGGGCCTTTTCAAGAAGCGGCCAAAAGCAGCACCTCAAGCGGTTGGCGCTCCGGTAGGCAACACCGGCAACGTGCCCGATGTGGCAGCAGGTGTGCTGGCAACTGCCCCCGCAGCCCAGCCAGCAGGCCCTGGCCCGTATGACTCACATGACGTGCCCGAAATTGGGATGCGGGCTGACCTGGGCGCGCTGCGCATCCCGGTAATTCCAGGCATGCAAGTGCGGATGGAACTTGACCGCGCCACCCAGCAAATCACCGGCGTTACCGTAATGGTGCCCGATGATGCTGGCATGTCCGCCATTCAACTGCAAGCCTTTTCTGCGCCCAAAACCATGGGTATTTGGGATGAAATCCGTACGGAAATCGCTCAAGGCGTTACCAGTTCTGGGGGCACCGTTGACGATGTTCCGGGCGAGTTAGGCCGGGAGTTAATTGCCCACGTCAGCCGCCCCGGTCCCAGCGGCAGCGAGGTGCGCAAGGCTAGGTTTGTGGGCCATGATGGCCCGCGTTGGTTTTTGCGTGGGGTAATCACTGGCCCGGCTGCCACTGATGCAGAGGCAGCCAAGCAATTTGAAGATTTGTTCCGCAATACCGTGGTGGTGCGTGGCGACGATCCGAAACCCCCGCGTGACTTGCTACCCCTGAAGTTGCCCGTGGCAGCGGAAAAGATGCCAGATGGTGAGGCCGCCAAGATGAACATTGACCCATTTAAACGTGGCCCAGAAATCGCTGAGGTCCGCTAAAGCAATTATCATGTCAGACCAACGCGGCATTAGGGCGGTAACCGCCAACGAGTTTTCACCCCTTGATGCCATGGGCGGCATCCGGGGCTTGGTTGAATCGGTGCTGCCCGGTTTGCTGTTCATCGTGCTATTCCAAATCACCCGCTCTTTGTTATGGGCGCTGGTGGTGGCTGGTGCGGCCACGTTAATAATGGTGGCAGTCCGATTAGTGCAACGCACCAAAGTTAGCCAAGCCTTAGGCGGCGTGCTGGGCATTGCGATCGGCGCCTTTTGGGCCTGGCGTACCGGCGAGGCCGCCGATTTTTTCGCATTTGGATTATGGCAAAACGCCATTTACCTCGCCCTCGTGCTAATCGGGCAGTTGCTATGGTGGCCCGCCGTAGGCTTGGTAATTGAAACTCTGCGCCTCGGGTTCAATGCCGATGCCCATCGCAAACTGCCCAAAGTCCCCATTGAGCCAGGCGACTTAGAACCTAATGATTCGGAAACCTTGGCCAATGTTGAGGCCCTGCTAAACGGCGATGGTGAAGAAACCATGGTGCCTGTTACCGAAAGCCCAGCCGATACCGAAAACCCCTTTGATGGTTTTGGCCAATGGCGCCAAGACCGCGCCCTACTCAAGCGGTATTGGATTGCTACCTGGTTTTGGGTGGCCATGTTTGCCTTGCGCTTGGCTGTGCAGCTGCCGCTGTATTTTGGCGGATCCGTGGGTTGGCTCGGCACTGCGCGTCTTTTGATGGGGGTACCCCTTTGGGCTGCTGTGCTGTACGCGACCTGGGTAGTGATTCACGGCGCTCACCGCCACGCTACGTAGAGTGTTCGGCTCCTCTCGCGCAGTCTTTCGCTCACTTAAGTTCGTCGCGTTGCTCCTCAATGCGTTCGCTGAAAGTCTCCGCTACGGCGCCTGTGACAGGTCATTCCGCTTCGCTACTCTCCTCAATGCGTTCAAGAAACGTCCGGCTGCGTAGCCTCGTAAGATGTAACTATGCGATTGCGTGACCCCAAGCGTTTTCCCGGGCCGTCGGTTGAGGAGGCGCTGCGCGCCGTCTCGAAACCACGGGGAATTGTGGACGTTGGGGGCGAAACGCTGGAGTTGACGGTGGGGGCCGTTGCCCATGGTGGGCATTGCGTAGCTCGGATTGCGCAGGGGCCCGATGCCGGGCGCGTGGTGTTTGTGCGCCACGCTTTGCCGGGTGAAAAGGTTTTGGCTCGGATTACGGATAAGGGCAAAGTCTGGCGCGCCGACGCCATCGAAATTCTGGATAATGCCTCGCCTTACCGGGTGCCTTCGTTTTGGCCCGAGGCTGGCCCCGATGGGGTAGGCGGTGGCGAACTGGCGCACGTCAGCCCTCAGGGCCAACGGCTTTGGAAAGCAGCGGTAGTGGCCGAACAAATGCGCCGCCTCGCCGGGTTGGATGTGTCAACCGTAAATCCTAAGCTGGCCGTGTCTGCGGTGACCTTGGGACCGCTGCATCATGCACCGTACCGTCCCGAAAGCTCCGGACCCGACTATGCCGAAAACACCTGGGCAGCGCAAAGTCAGGATGGGTTCGTTTCTGGGGAACCGCAATCAAACAGCTCCAATGAACGCGGCGGGGGTTTTGGGGTTGAACCTGCGGCTAATTGGCCGGAGGGAGCTGGGTATCGCACCCGCATTGATTTGCTGGTGAACGATGCAGGGCAGGCTGGCATGAGGCAAGCGCGCTCGCACACCATCGTGCCACTAGCTGATATGCCGCTGGCCACAGATGACCTGCGGGAGTTCGCAAAAGCACAAGGCGTTTGGCAAAAACGTTGGCTGCCTAACTCTCGACTAAGCGCTGTTGCGCCCGCTACCCTCGGCCGGAAACCTGAGGTAAGTCGTTCCAACCAAATCCAACCGCAGATTTCAATCGCAAACCGAGCGACAGTGGAGCAAGCGGGAGGCCATGCCTGCGCCCCGAGCAATCGGTTGGTGTTGGTAAATGGAGAGCCTCCCGTAGCAGCAGGTGATGAGTTGGTGGAACAGGTGCAGGCCCAGGGCCGAACGTTCCGGTATCAGTTAGCTCCGGGAGGATTCTGGCAGGTTCATGCCACCGCTCCAGAGACTTTGGTTAATGCCGTGCTTGATGCCGTGGGTGACCTAGAAGCGCGCCGGGTTTTGGAACTTTACTCGGGTGCAGGCTTGTTCACCTTGCCTTTCGCGGCTGCGATGGGGCCGAAGGGCAAACTTGTCACGGTTGAAGGCTCCAAAGTGGCCGTCGAATACGCCCAGCAGAATTTAGTAGGGTTGGGTGAGCAGTTGGCAAATGAAAGGGCGGGAGCTGGGCGAAAGTCCGGGCCAGGTACGGACTCTAGCGGCGGGGAAGGCCCGATGTTGGGCAAAAAGTTGTTGCCAAAAACGGAGCAACTAGCCGGTTCCGTTGACCGCACGCTGGCAAAACTCCAAAAGTCGCAACCGGAATTGCGCTTCAACATCGTACTGGTGGACCCGCCACGCGAGGGCCTAGGAAAAGGCGTAGTGGAACAAATCGCGGCGTTTGAACCCGAAAAGATTGTGTATGTCAGTTGCGACCCCGCTGCCTTAGCTCGGGATACCTCGCGCTTCATCCAAAACGGCTACCACCTCACTGTCCTGCGCGCTTTCGATCTATTCCCGATGACGCACCACGTCGAGTCCGTCGCCACCTTCATTCGATAGTCCGCTATTATTGTGGCTCTGCGGTCTACCCGGGGAGGAGCTGGAAGGCAGGGCATGAGCGAAGTGGCCATCTGGGCCCTGAGCGGGTGCGATAACGCCCCAGATACCCTCTAGTTGGCAGCAGAGTGGGCGGCGTTGAGCAGGGATTCATTAGGCCAAGGCAAGTTGCCGGGGGACCACTGCTGGCCGTTTATTAGAACGTGCGGCACGCCGGTGGCACCAATCTGATGGAAGGCGTTGGTGAACTGACCCAGCAGTGGCAGGTGCGAAGCCAAGATGGTTTCAATAGGTGGCAAGGTGAACATGCCAGCATCGTTCATGGTGTCAACAATTTGCTGGCCGGTCATGGCGCCTAGCTCTTGCTGGTTATGCAAGAAGAAGTCATTAACCGCCCAAACGTATTGGGGATGTGAGGCTGCCACCTCAAGGAAAATGGCCCCAGCTTGGGTGCTGAACCCGGTGCCATCTGGCGTGCGGTCCAGCACTGAAACGGGGTGCCAACGCAAAGAAACATTGGGGTCAGAAGCTAACTCCATTAGTTGCTCGGCATATGAAGCTTCAAAGTTGGCGCAGAACGGGCAAGCGAAATCTGAGTAAATGTCAATGATAACCGGCGCCGCTACCGGCTCGGTTAAAGCGCCGTCCCCGTCAATTGCCAGGCCCACTGCCGGGTTGATACCGCTAACTGGATCTGGAGCAGCCACAATCTGAGACGGGGGGGTGGGGGCCGGAGCGCGGTTGCCAAGAGCTACTGCCACGATGCCGCCCAATAGGGCTAAACCGGCGATCGCCGCGAGTAAAATGGGCAGCAGGTTAGAGCGGCGATGCTCGGGCACCATGCGCAGCACGGAAGGCCCCACACCTGCCACCACCCTGCGGTCACTAGCCACACCAGGGGGCGGTGGGAAATCAGTTATTGGCCTCTGGTTACTCATATTCGCACCTGCTTTACTTGTTTCGCGCCTTTACGGCATCGAACGCTAATTTTAGCTTTTAGCTAATCACGCCTCAGGGACAAAACGCCTAGGTTTGGCATCGTGCTACCGCTTGGTCCGCGCAGGCACACCATCGTACCTGCGAAATGGGCTGCGGACGTGGAAGTATAGGGCGGCGAGGAGGGCGCCGATCAGCCCGCCCAACGTGTTGCGCCAAAGATCATCAAACGAGGTAACGCGCCCCGGAATTAGCAATTGAGTGGTTTCAATCAAGGCGGAAAGCCCGGCGGCGGCCATCGTAACTTTGGCGGCATCGCCCAACAAGCCCGTGTTCAGGCTGCGGAACCGGGGGCTATCTACCAAAATAGCCAGCCCCAACATGCCAAATGGCAAAAACATCAGCACATTAGAAATCGCTTCCAGGCCGGAAACTGAAGTGTGTATCCCGATGCGGCCCAAGGAGTCAACTACTCGGTGCGCCCAACTATCTACTTGGGTATGGCCCAGCTCAGGCCACATCGTCAACCCCAAAACTGCCGCCAAGTAAACCGCCGCAAAAACTCGCACCGCTCGCATTGGGCAGACTTTAGGTCAAGTAACGGATATTTCCCTAGTAGCGGGGGCGCGTAACAGCGCTCTTGCTCTGGCTTTTTCCATCCAGAAGCGCCGCCTTGCACCCCCGCTAACACCTATAGTGCCCGATGGAGTGCGCGCGCCGCAAACGAACGGGGAACGGCAACCACTTGGCGGATGCGCGCAAATGCACTGGTGAATGGCCGTTGTCAATCGTTTGGCTGAAATTGTCGGGCGGGTTGGTTAGGGTAGGGCATTAGACATAGGGCTAGAGACACAAAGGCTGGGGACATTATGGCTGTAAATAGTTTTGGCGCGCGCGGCTCGCTGTCAGTTGGGGATAATACCTATGAGATTTACCGTTTGGCGGCGGTGCCCGGTGTGGAGCGCCTGCCGTTTAGCTTAAAGATTTTGGCAGAAAACCTGCTGCGCAATGAAGATGGCGTTAACACCACCGCTGACCAGGTGCGTGCGCTGGCCGCTTGGGACCCGAGCGCCGAGCCATCGGTGGAGATTCCGTTTACCCCCGCGCGCGTGATAATGCAAGATTTTACCGGCGTGCCTTGCGTGGTTGACCTAGCCACCATGCGCGAGGCCGTGGTGGAACTGGGCGGCGACCCGGCGCGCGTAAACCCGCTGGTTCCCGCCGAATTAGTGATTGACCACTCGGTGCAAATTGACGTTGCGGGCCGCCCCGATGCTTTTGAGCGCAACGTAGATTTTGAATACCAACGCAATGGCGAGCGTTACCAGTTTTTGCGTTGGGGCCAAACTGCCTTTGATAACTTTGCGGTGGTGCCGCCAGGGACCGGCATCGTACACCAGGTGAACATTGAGTTTTTGGCCCGCGTGGTGATGGTGGACTCGCCCGATGGTGAAGGGGTCTTGTTAGCTTACCCCGATAGCTGCGTGGGTACTGATTCGCACACCACGATGGTGAACGGCTTGGGCGTGCTGGGCTGGGGCGTAGGCGGTATTGAAGCCGAAGCTGCCATGCTCGGCCAACCCGCGCCGATGTTGATCCCACGCGTGGTGGGCTTCAAGTTAACTGGCTCCATCCCGGCCGGGGCCACCGCCACAGACGTGGTACTGACCATCACCGAAATGTTGCGCAAGCATGGCGTGGTGGGCAAGTTTGTGGAGTTTTATGGCGATGGCGTAGCTCAAGTACCGCTTGCCAACCGCGCCACCATCGGAAATATGAGCCCGGAGTTCGGCTCAACCGCCGCTATTTTCCCTATCGATGATGAAACCCTACGGTACTTGCGCCTAACCGGCCGCACCGATGAACAAGTGGCGTTGGTGGAAACTTACGCGCGTGAGCAGGGGTTATGGCATGACCCGTCTGCGCCGGGGTACGTGGAGCCTGAATATTCTGAATATTTGGAACTGGATCTGGGCACTGTGGTGCCTTCAATCGCTGGGCCTAAGCGCCCCCAAGATCGCATTGCGCTGTCCGATTCCAAGAACGCCTTTGCCGATGCCGTGTTGAATTATGTGAGTCCCGAAGAGGTAGCCCAATTTAAGCAGATTGCCGAGTTTAAGGCCGCTGGCGGCAACGAGTTTGTGCCCGCTGTCCAAGAGGGCGATGAAGAAAGCTTCCCGGCATCCGACCCGCTGGCAGTTGACGGTTTTGCCAACAGTCACGATGGCGATGCCGGGGCGGCGCAAGAACCCACTTATGTGCGCCCAGTAACTTATGGCAAAACCGGCGCAGTTGCGCGGCCTTCGCGCCCGGTAGAAATCGCTGGTGGCGGCGACGTGGACCACGGGCATGTGGTAATTGCTTCTATCACTAGCTGCACCAACACCTCAAACCCCTCGGTAATGTTGGCGGCAGGTTTGCTGGCCCGCAACGCTGTGGCTAAGGGCCTCAAATCAAAGCCTTGGGTAAAAACTTCAATGGCGCCAGGTTCCAAAGTGGTAACTGACTACTTTGACCGGGCTGCGGTTTGGCCCGCTTTGGATTCCCTTGGGTTTAACTTGGTGGGTTACGGCTGCGCCACCTGCATCGGCAACTCCGGGCCGCTCAAGCCCGTGGTGGCGCAAGCCATCCGCGAGCACAACCTGGCGGGCGTGGCCGTGTTGAGTGGCAACCGCAACTTTGAGGGCCGCATCAACCCCGATGTAAAAATGAACTACTTAGCCTCCCCGCCACTGGTTATTGCATATGCGCTGGCGGGCACCATGGACTTTGATTTCGATGCGGAGCCGCTGGGGGTTGGCAGTGATGGCGCGTCCGTTTACCTGCGTGACATTTGGCCCACGCCTGCAGAGGTGGAAGCTGTGGTGGGCAACTCCATCAACCGGCAAATGTTCATTGATGACTATGCCGATGTGTTCACTGGGGACCATCGCTGGCGCGGCTTGCCCGTGCCCGAGGGTGAAGTG
>Ga0268261_10000255_pt1 | contig 32382 bp, 32 predicted proteins | sample TergutNc150P1_FD_190353 | JGI IMG/M metagenome (GOLD analysis project Ga0268261, IMG submission 190353) | Nasutitermes corniger P1 segment gut microbial community from laboratory colony in Florida, USA - Nc150 P1 (SPAdes) (version 2) | ecosystem: Host-associated > Arthropoda: Insects >... | reverse complement strand
CAATAACCGCGTTGAGCAGGCACGGCAAGCTAAGTTGCAAGCGGAACGTAAGCAACGCGAACAAGAAGCCCAAGCCGCTCGCGCTAAGGCAGTAGCAGAACAGCAAGCCCGCTTGGAGAAGTCCCGCGAAATTTTTGGCAAAGTGCTTGAGCAAGTTTCCGCTGAAAAGGCTGAACGTGCCCAAGCTGAACAAGAGTTTCAACGTCGCCAAGCCGCCCAGTTTGCTCACGCTCGCGCGGTAGAGGTGGAGAAGCAACGCATTTTGCAAGAGCAAGCTGAAGCCCGCGTTAAAGCCCGGTTAGCAGCATAACCACCATGTTTGAAACGCTTATTGGTGGCGGTAACTTTGTGCCGCCACCCCCGCCACCGGCTCCCGTGTCTGATGAGTTGCGGGAGTATCTTTTGGCACAGTACGCCACTAACCACCCCGAGCCGGAACCCGAACCGGAAACTACCGACCCCGCTACATTGTTATTTGAGTTGCTTGGAATTAAATAATGGATGAGCTAACCGGATTCTTAAAAGCCAAAATGGCCGCGCATTATGAGGAACATGGTTATCCGGTACAAGGCCCATTTGCCGGATTAAGTTTAATAACCCCGGACTTCAAGCGTTCGGCTCGGATTCCACTACAAGATTATGAGCCGCCGACCGATGGCACGATTGAGGATGATTACCTAAGTCCGTTGCGCCATCGTACCGGCTAACTAGACTCCCCCAGTTTGGTTGAGCGCGTTATCTCCGCGCAGCTCCCGAACTAGGGGAACCCCGGCCAATGGTGATTGTGTGACATGGCTGGGGAACCAACCCCCAGCCGTGAGGTCATTAGCGCGGCTGGGGGGTTACCGACTTAATTTGAGAGGACAAAAAGAAATGCCGCGCAGAAATCGAAATGCTGATAAAGGCAAGTTACGGGTTAAGTGTTTCGCTGGTGCCTGGATGATTGAACCACCGGAACTGGAACCGGAAACCGACGACGAGGAATAAGGCTCAAACATGGATTACTTTAGTGAAGCCGTCGCCGCGTACGATGCCATTGACGAGGAACGAGCCGAAATCCGCGCTATGGTCGCCGCGATTTTGGCGACCTGCCAAGAGTGCGCGGACATTGCCTACCAGCTTAGGGAGTTGCGGTAAAAATGGATTGCGTTATTTGTTCCGCGCCAGTTAAGTCCGGCTCAAAGTATTGTTCCGACCGTTGCCGCCAAAAGGCATACAGGCAACGTCATAAAAGCCCACAGAGCGCCAGTACAACCGCTCCCTTAACCGATGGCCGGAAAGCTGACTTAATGGTCTTAAAAGCCAAATTAGAGGCCGCTATGGATGAAGCAACCCCGGCCACGTTGCCTAAGCTCGCCAGCGAGTACCGAGCTACCTTAACCGAACTGGCTCAACCTACTAACAACCAATCGGAAGCCACCATGCCAGCCGATGTGCTGGCAGAAATTCAACAGCGGTATACGCAATGGCTTAATGGGGTTAAGGGAGCAGAAATGCCCGAGTACAAAGAACTCCGCAGCATCGGCACCGACCCGACGCAAGCTATTATGCAAAGACGCGCGTTGAGAGCCGACGCGCTAGAAGAACTTAGGAAGAACTGGTTTCAATAGGTAAAGCCAGCCAGCATTACCACTCCGCAAAGTATGGGATAATCGTTAGCAAGGCGAGGAACCCGACCCACCCATACAGGTGGGACACGGAACTCGCCCCCACTTGGACGGTGATTCCGGGAAGCCGGATAATCTACGTCCGCCAAGCAAGAGCCGGGGAAGCTCCCACTAACAATGAGGGATGCCGAACCGGCTTTTGTGTCCTACTTGGCCGCGACCCGAGCGCCACGCTCATAAACGCTGAAAAAGTTAGGGTCAAGCGCGGTAATGTCCGTAACTAAATCGCCTGGTATAACTACGCCATTGCGGCCAGCGCGCCAAAGGAAATCTTCAAGAACAAGCTCCCACTCGGATTGGTTTGCATAGACTCGCGTTTGAGACGATTCCGGGATTCCACCAAAGAGCGACCACGCCCGCAAAGCGACAGGCTTTATTTGTTCGATTGGGAAATAGGTAGGCATTGCGCCCAGACTATACCACCGGGGGAACCCCTAACTACTTCCGCCAGCACGCTCACCCCGATATTAGCGAAATCCCCCAAAGGGTCGCGCGCGTGGCGTTACGTTTGGGGGGATTTTCATTACCGGGGCCGGTAACTGGGCTGGATGGCTTAGGGAGGGTACTCCCCTGGCTCCCAACCTAGTCCGCTTCCACATTCTCCCAATGCACATTGTTATTTAGATTAGCTCGGATTAGAGCGCGCTCAATCTCACCGAAAGTTAAGTTTTTATCTTTATCCGTGGCGGCGTCAAAAGTGATAATCAAATCATTGTGGCGTTCGGTTAATGCTTTATCGTTGAGTGATTCCACAATGGGGGAATCGTATTTTAGTTGCGTGTAGATTCTCACCACGTCATTTAATACTCGGCCCAAATTGCTTAGTGTTGCCGATGCTTCATCGTGGAGTTGCATTATCTTAAGGCGTTCCAAATCGGCCATTGTTCCAACCCGGTTAGTGGAGAGTTGAGCTACGGGAACGCCGAGCGCTTCCGCGATTGCGAGAGCTTCCGCAAATCCAAGTTCGCGCCGACCCGATTCAATCCGCCCAATGGTTAGCCGGGAAAGCTCACCATGTCCGGCCAACCAAAGTTGCTCGGCTAACTGTGTCTGAGTTAGTCCGGCATTTTCGCGTGCGACGCGCAGATTTTCCCCGATGGCTGATTTGTTGAGCATGATGGCGAACCTACACCAAAATGATACATTTTGGAATTGTTCACTTTTGGCGTGTCACGGAATCTAAATTACTCCATTGTGGTTTACCGTGGAGCCATCGCCAACCCCGTTGGCGTGCTACTGGGATTCAGCGTAAAAGAATGACCCCGCCGAGTTGGCGCTCGGCGGAGCCGTTGGCTTATTCCCAGAAGCTGCCCTTAACCACCGAGACAGGACTAGGAGACTTAACCATGTCCATTGTTGCACATTCAACCACTTCAACCAATAAGGCTGGCCGGGTAGAACCGTCCACCCCGTCCGGCGGTATTCCGCTTCAACAAATCGCCGCCGAGCAAAATGTTTCGGTTAAGTTTCTCCGCTCCCAGATTGCTTCCGGGGACTTGGAAGCCTACAAGCTCGGCTCCCGTAAGCCGGGAACGCTAAAGGACACTCGGCCTATCCGCGTGACCCCGGCGGCTTACGCCGCTTGGCTGGAGCCGATTCAATCGGCTAAGGCGTAATCAACCCATGTCCGCCAATTTGACGGCGGTTGAGAAAATCCGCCAAGCCTTAGAATCGCGTGGAGCCAAGTTTGTGCGTGGCACCAATAACGGATTTATGGCTACATGTCCGGCTCACGGTGATAAATACCCATCGTTGAGCGTAACCCCATCGGTTGAGATGGCTTTAATATATTGTTTTGCCGGTTGCTCAACTCCCGATGTTATGGCCGCGCTCGGCCTTGCCCTTGGTGATTTGTACGATAACCCTAAAGAGAAGCGTTACGTTTACCAAGCCGCCAACGGCTCCACCATTAAGACCAAGCACCGCAACCCAGCAGCGACCGGCGATGAAAAGAAGATTACTCGCCAATCTGGGAACACTAAGGCCGCGCTTTTGTATCGGCTCCCGGAAGTTATCCGCGCGGTTTCCGCCGGGGAACCCGTCTATCTAGTAGAGGGAGAAAAGGATGCCGACACGCTAACGATGCTCGGCGTTACCGCAACCACTACGGGAAGCGCTACTTCAATTCCGACCACCGATTTAACCCCGCTCAATGGCGCCATCGTTCGCGCGATTGCCGATAAGGACAAGTCGGGGGATGGATGGGTTAAAGATGCTCGGCGTTGCCTTGGCTCCATCGTTTCATCCTTAGAGTTTCGCCAAGCCGCCATCGGTAAGGACTTTTCCGACCATTACGCCGCCGGGGGGAACTTGGATAACTTGGTGGCCTACGTTGAGCCGGAAGCAACTTCCGACGGCTCGGAACCCGGACTAACGCTAGTCCGTATGTCCGATGTAACCCCGCAATTTGTTACTTGGTTATGGCCGGGGAGAATCCCAGCAGGGAAGCTGACAATGATTGACGGCGACCCGTCCACCGGAAAGAGTACGTTATGCCTAGACTTGGCGGCGCGTGTTTCCACCGGCTCGCCTTGGCCGGATGGGGAACCGGGGAACGCTCCCGGCGGCGTGTTCATTCTATCCGCTGAGGATGGCTTAGACGATACGCTCGCACCCCGCTTAATGGCCGCTGGAGCCGATTCTAGCCGTATTCACGCGGTTACTGAAGTGGAGTTAAGGGACGATGATGGGAACCCCGTAAAAGCGCTCCCATCGCTTCCCCGTGACATTCCACTATTGGAACGCGGGATTAAAGCGCATGGTGTTGCCTTGGTAGTTATTGACGTGTTTACTGCCTATCTTGGCGGCTCGGTTGATGCGCATAAAGACCAAGATATTAGGGGAGCCATGTTCCCACTTAAAGAGCTTGCCGAGCGCACCGGCGCGGCCATTTTGCTAATCCGCCACCTTAATAAAGATTCCGGCGGTAACGCGCTTTATCGTGGCGGTGGCTCCATTGCGATAACGGGAGCGGCGCGCGCCGCTTACCTTATTGCGCGTGACCCAGATAACCCGGAACGGCGGATTATGGCCGTGGAAAAGTTGAACGTTGCTAAGGAACCGTTACCGCTCGCCTACACCCTAGCAAGTGACCCCGCTTATGGTGTTGCTAGGGTTGAATGGGAACCGGAACCGCTGGAGGCTTCCATAACCGCTTCATCATTGCTTAAAACTCCCGGCGGCTCGGACGATGACGACCTAACCGAATGGCTTAAAGATTATGTTGAGGATGAACCTAGCCCGCTGACTACGGAACTTCATAAGGATGCCGCTAAAGCCGCCGGATGGAGTACCAAGCAAGTCCGCAACCGGATGAAGAAACTCGGTTATGAGCCATCAAATAAGGGGGACTTCCAAAATCGGTGGCGTTACGTTCCCATTGTTTCCCATACTTCCCCACCAACGGGAAAGGGAAACTATGGAAACAATGGAGCAATAAGGGAAACTATGGAGCCGGAAGTTACTTCCGACGGCTCGGAACCCGATTCCCTCATTTGTCCGGCTGGCAACCCCTACAACGCTCCAATAACCGTTGGTTGCGCCGCTGAGTTTGATTGCCAGCGGAAGCACGCATTAGCCGCTTAACACTCCATCGCTAACACTCACTTAACCCCCGCCGGAACTCCACCGGCGGGGGTTACTTCATGCCTTGGTTTAAGTCCGCAACCGATGGGGAACCCCGAAAAATAAAGGTTTTATCCGGTTACGTTAGGGAACGATTAGGGAACGGCACAAGAAAAACGGCTAGTCTATTTGTTCTAAACTAACCGCTTTACCAGCGTACGCCCTCAGGGGCTCGAACCCTGGACCCGCAGATTAAGAGTCTGCTGCTCTACCAACTGAGCTAAAGGCGCATTTGCTTGAACATCAAGCGAAACTAAACGCTACCAGCAACTGGCTTGCCTGGCAAATCCATAGACGCCAGGCAGGCCATTTGTTACCAGGCTTGCCATCAGTTACCGGGCGGGATGTAATCGAAGGTATTTGGGTCGGGGTCTGCGGCCACCCCTTTGTCTAGGGCGCAGATGGCAGCGATTTCAGCATCGGACAGTTCAAAGTCAAAGAGTTCAAAGTTTTCCCGCATACGTGCCTTGTGAACGGACTTCGGGATTACGATGTCGCCACGCTGGATGTGCCAACGCAAAACCACCTGAGCGGGCGTACGCACCACCCGGTTGGCTACCTCAAGCACGGCGGGTTCATCAAGAACGCGGCCTTTAGCGATGGGCGCCCAAGCCTCAGTGGCAATGCCGTATTGCTGGTCAGCCGATCGGCACACATCATTGGGCGAATACGGGTGCGCCTGCACCTGATTGGCGGCAGGCACCACTCCAGTTTCCCCGATGATGCGCTCCAGGTGAGCAGGCATAAAGTTGGAAACCCCGATGGCGCGCGCTTTACCATCGTTCAGTACCTCAATCATCGCTTTCCACGTTTCCACGTAATCAATCCCGATGGTCGGCAGTGGCCAGTGGATCAAGTACAAGTCGATTTGATCTAACCCCAGCGCAGCTAGCGAGCGGTCGGTAGCGCGCAAGGCATCATCGCGGCGGTGGTACTGGTTATTCAACTTGGTGGTGATGAAAACATCGTCGGCCCCCGAACCGCTGGCACGCCCCAAGCCACTGGCGCGCACCGCAGCGCCCACGCCCGCCTCGTTGCCGTACATCTGCGCAGTATCAATGTGGCGGTAGCCCACGTCGAGCGCGGTGCGCACGGCGGCTTCGGTTTCGGGCGGCGGAATTTGGAACGTGCCAAACCCAAGTTGGGGGATTGGTACGTCGCTTAAAACGCCGTTAGTCAGGATGATGTTGGGAACGTTGCTCATTTATTACCTCATGCTCGGTTCTAGATTCTGCGTTCTGCGCACGTTTGGCGCAGGCTATGCCTGCCGCTTCGCTCGCCTTGCGCACTTGACGCAGAATGACAAGGTTGATTACCCGCCTGCTTTGCGGCGGAACATGCGCTGGGTGGGGCCAGCCGACTCAGGGCCTTTAGTGTTGGCGCCACCGCCATCGGCCTCGCCGCCGGTGGAGGCCTCACGGGATTTAGCGTTTTTCGCATCTAGTGCAGCTTTGAATTTAGCTTTGGCATCTTCCGATGCGGCATTCTTTTTTAGGTCAGCCATGCCTTAATGCTAAACCCTATGGCGGACAGTTGCTAAAAAGCGGGTTCAATCTGCGGTTTTGGTAGTTTGTCCCAGGGCGTGCTTAGGGTCAAAGCGATAGGAAGGCGGCGCGATGCAAGCAGAGATTTTGTCCGTTGGTACGGAAATTTTGTTGGGTGATATTACCAACACTAATGCGGCTTTTTTAGCGCGAGAATTAGCCGAATTGGGGGTTAATTGCTTTTATCAAACTGCGGTGGGGGATAACCCAAGCCGCTTGCGCCATGCCCTCGATATTGCCTTTAGCCGCGCTGATTTAGTAATCACTACCGGCGGCTTAGGGCCAACACAAGATGACTTAACTAAAGAAACTGTGGCTAAATACCTGGGCGTGCCTTTGGTGTTCCATGAACCAAGTTGGGAACATGTCAAAACCATTATGGCAACCCGCAACCGTGAGCCACAGGAGAGCCAAAAGCGCGATGCGCTGATGCCGGTAGGGGCGCGGGTTTTGCCTAACGGGAATGGTACGGCCAATGGCGTTTGGCTTGAGGCTAAGTTAGATGGCACCAACCCGATGGCGGCAACTGGCGCGGACCGAGCGATAGCGGGAGGCCAAGCCTGCGCAGTTGGCAATAAGAAAATAGTAATAATGTTGCCGGGACCGCCCCGCGAAATGAAGGCCTTATTTAGCACGCAAGTTAAACCATTATTAGAAAAGCAAAGCGGTGGGGTTTTAGTATCACGTAATTTGCGTTTGTTCGGCATCGGGGAATCTATTGTGGAAAACCAGTTGGCGCCCGGGTTAATTGATGGTGCTAACCCCACTGTGGCGCTTTATGCGGGTGACCATGAGGTGCGGTTGCGGGTCAGCGCGAAAGCTGAAACAGCCCAAGCTGCGGCGAATTTAGTTGACCCCCTAGTAACTCAGTTGGCTGAGCAATTTAGCCAATATGTTTATGCGATTGATACGCCCAGTTTGGAATACGCCGTGGTGGAGACCTTGAAAGCTAAGGGGCTAAAAGTGGCAACGGCCGAAAGCTGCACTGGCGGTTTAGTGGCTTCGCGCCTTACCTCAATCTCGGGTAGTTCGGATGTATTTGGCTACGGCATCGTCAGTTATGCCAATTCAGCAAAACAAGAATTGTTAGGCGTGCGGGGCAGCACCTTGGCGCAATACGGCGCGGTCAGTGAAGAAACCGCGATCGAAATGGCAGAAGGGGTTAAAAACGTGTCCGGCGCCGACATCGGGGTAGCTATTACGGGCATTGCAGGTCCGGACGGAGGCACGATGGAGAAGCCCGTCGGCCTAGTTTGGCTGGCTATTGCCAGCCGCAACGGCGTGCGGACCAAAGAATTGCGGCTTAGCCGCGGCTACCAAGATGAACGCATTTTTATCCAAAGCTTTGCGGCCACAAATGCACTCTATGAAACCCTGCGCGAGGCGGAATCGCTAAATTAGCTGCTAAACTCGCCTCCGGTTTTATTGAATTAAGGTTTTTGATGAATATTCCATTTGTGACTGGTTGGCTGCAATCCTTTGGGATGGTTGGCGACATTATTTTGTTGGTTATCGGCATTGCTGCGCTATTTCTGGGTGGTGAATTAACTGTCCGTTATGCCGTGAGGTTAGCCGAAGCATTTAAAGTGCCAACCCTAATTGTGGGCCTCACCATTGTGGCAATTGGATCTTCGTTACCAGAACTTGCTGTAGGTATTGAAGGCGTCCGTTATGGCAATGGGCCCATTGTGATGGGCAACATTGTTGGTACTAACATTGTCAATATCTTACTAATTTTGGGCCTTTCGGCATTGATCCGCGCAATCCCGGTACCTGAAGGCGTAGTGCGCTTTGATTTACCGATTATGATTGGAACTGGCGCGCTGTTAATGGCGCTTTCCGCACTGGGCCATCAATTAAGCCGCTGGAATGGTCTAATTCTGCTTTTAGTGGGCATTATTTACTTAATTGCGGTGGTATTAACTGCCCGGCGTCGGCCAACTCCTATTGAAGTCAACCATGATTTACCGCCCATTGGTTTGGCCGATGAGGCTCACGGTATGCGTATGTCCCACCCCGATGAGGTAGCAGCGGCCCCGCGGCCCACTGCCAAACACATTCTATTAACCCTTTTGATGTTAGCCGTTGGCTTATTAGTCATTATGATCGGGGCAAATTGGATGCTCGATGGTGCAATTGGGGTCGCGGAAAATCTTGGCGTTTCGCAAACCATGATTGGTTTGACAATTGTGGCAATTGGAACTTCGGCGCCCGAGTTAGTTACCATGATTGTGGCCACAATTCGCGATGAACGCGGTTTAGCCTTTGGTACTTTAATTGGCTCTTCTATTATTAACGTCACTTTAATTCTGGGAACTTCATTATTATTCGCTACCCAACCAATTCCGGTGGCTCCTTCATTTATGCGAATCGATATTCCCATCATGATCTTGGTTAGCTTAGCTTGCGTGCCGGTATTCCTCACCGGCAAACGCATGAGCCGCCTCGAAGGCGGGTTATTCGTCGCCGCCTACCTCGGCTACCTCGCCTACACCATCTCCGCCGCGTTCTAAGTGAGGATGAAGCGCTCAGGGTCGGGGCGGCCGGGTAGCGCCGGGGCATTGAGCGGGCGCACCCAGTAGGAGTAACCCCACCATTTGGGGGTATCCAGGCGAACCCAACCACCGCCCGGCGGGAGTTTTTTGGTACCGGTATTGGAACTGCGCAACCCGCTGGTCACCGCGTGTTCCCACTGCTGATCGGTCAGTTCCATGGTCACGTTAATCGCCATCCAGTCGGGCTTGATGGTGGCCCCAACCATGCGCCAACCAAATTTGCCAGCCTGGTTAAATGCATCAACCGGGATGCGGTAGGGCGTGTCGCGGATTAAGCGCCGTTCGGTTAAACCAAACTGGGCCAGCTCGTCAGCTTCGGTATTGGCGGTAACCAACTGGGTACCCAAGGGTGCAGGCTCATCATCGTGCACCCCGGTAAACCGAATTTGTGCTTCCTGGCGGGTAATGCCCAGGGCCGAGCCGATTTCGCCCCACGTGCGCCCAGCTGCCCGCGCGGCGGTTACGGTATCCAGCAATAATTCTTCAACCGTGGTGCGTGCTAGTTCATGGATGGCTAGAATGTCGTCAAACGCGGTTGGGTCTTTAGCGAGGCGTTCGATGTTGCCGGGCGTGAGGCTGTCAATGACTCGCTCAATCTCATCGTGCATTTGCGAGCGCGCAAACTCCAAAGTCCAATCAGTCGTATTCTCCGGCATATCAACTACCTTAATGCATTACGCAGGCGACGTAAGAGGAGGCTAAAGAACTAGCGGCGATTTTGGTCTTGGTAAGTGTTGGTGATGCGGGTGAGCTCTTGGGAGCCTTGGGCCAGCAGTTTGCCAGCACCGATTTTGGCCAGGGCGGCAACTTGGCGCCCCACCGCTTTGGCGGCATCAATCAGTTCTTGATTGGAATTGACCTTGGGGCCAGCCAAGTACATGCGCGCGTTATTAAGGTGTTGGTCTACCTCAAATGCGGCATTGCGGGTGGGCACGCCCTTGTGGCTATCGGAACTGAAATAGCGCCGGTGCGCATGGAAGGCGGCATTAAGGGCGAGCCGAGCCTGGAGCACATCACGGGCGCGGTTGGGGTCAGCGGCAGCCTCAGCAAAGCCGATGTGCTCATCCATGGTGATGAGTTCAGCAGAAAGGCGTTGGCGGGCCTGGTGGTATTCGCGCTTGCGGCGGGATTGGAGTTGCACGCCCGCCATTATCCCACCTGCCCCGGCGGCCACAGCGGGTACGGCCCAAGGCAGTGCCGCTAAAACAATTTCCGTGACCATAATGTCAAACTATCCCATATCTCGGCCAGCTTATTCGTTAGGGCTGCATGTTTCGGCCATGTAGTCATCCGCCGCCATAGTCTTAGGCGAATCGCTGCACCACTTGGTTGAAAAAGGAGGCGACTTTCGGCTTTAAAGAGGCCTGGATATGAATTATTCCGTAATCACTGGTGCGGCGTGGTTAAATGGCCTTTGTGAATGACGCGCTGAATGATATCGAGGAGCAAGGTGGGTATCGCAACCGGCCTGTGAGTTGGGTGCGGCGCGGGGTCAGGATGACGGAAGGCCAAGAGGTGGCTTGGCAGCAGCATGGACAAAAGTATCTGGTTGAGCCCCCACGCGGTATTGCGCGCGAATCCATTGTGCCTGGTTGGGTGCTGGATCCGGCTCAAGTTTTCGGAACGGCGCAAACTCCTCGTGGTTTCGAGACGCCTTTGGTTTCGACCCCGCGCGATATGCTGCGCGACCGCTCAACCGCTGGCCCCGCAAACGCTGGCCCCTCAACCGCTGGCCCCGCAAACGCTGCGCAAACTCAAACTAAGTTCGTCATCGAAATCGGTACGGGCCGGGGCGAAAACATCGTCTCGGCAGCCGCGCGGGAACCGGAAACCAATTTTTTGGGTGTTGAGGTTTATGGCCCCGGTTTAGCGCGCGCCATCTTGCTCGCGGAATCGGCGGGTACGGGGGTTCCGCTGCCGCATCTAGGGCCGGACATTGCCGAGGCGGTCGCAAATGCGCGGGTTGCGTACGGTGCCGTGCTGGATTCTGCGACGGCGGCCGTTGGCCTTGCGCAGAATGACGAACTAACTAGCGGCGTGAGAAGCGAAATCGACGATGTGCCCGATGATGCAGCAGTAACAGGTTTGCCTAACCTGCGGCTAATCCAGGCCGATGCCCCTGAGCTCCTAGATTCGTTACCAGAAAATAGTGTTGATGAATTTTGGGTATTTTTCCCCGACCCCTGGCCCAAAACCAAGCATCTAAAACGCCGTTTGATTGATAACGAGTTCGCAACTCAATTAGCCAAAGTGTTGAAACCGGGCGGCATTATCCGGTTGGCAACGGACTGGGCGCATTATGCCGAGCAGATGTCAGAGGTATTTGCGGCATCATCGAACTTTGAACCACTAGAAACCGCCGACGGGCACACGGACAGGTTCAACGGCCGCGTGCTGACGGCATTTGAAAGCAAAGGCATCCGCGAAGGGCGCTCCATCACCGACCTGGCCTACCGCCGTATCTAGTAAACGGGCGTAGTACGCTGGCGGCCTGTGGCTTCGTCATCGGGCGCACGATGGTGCCATGGTTAGCTTTAAGAAATGTAGGATAGTGACATGGTAAAAAGGGTGGCCCTCGTAACTTGCCAAGACGCCAATGGCTTGGGGCCCGATGATCGGCGCCTAATTACGGCGCTGGGGGAGCGCGGCATCGAGGCCGAGGCTGTAGTTTGGAATGACCCGGCGGTTGATTGGAACTCTTATGACTTGAGCGTGGTGCGCTCCACCTGGGATTACCCGCGCCATGTCAAAGAATTTGTGAAATGGGCGCAATCGGTGCCGCACTTGGCTAATGATGCCAAAGTTATTGAATGGAACACGGACCGCCGTTATCTGAAACAGCTGCGCGATGCCGGGGTGCCGGTAGTTGACACCATCTGGCTGGATCCGGAAGCTCACCTTTCTAAGCGGGCCATCCACTCGCGTATGCCCGCCTTTGGCGACTTTGTGGTTAAGCCGGTAGTGGGCGCCAATGCCGAAGATGTGGGGCGTTACCAACCTATTAGTGCCGAATCGCGCGCCAAGGCCATTTCCCATGCCCAACGTCTGTTGGACTCGGGCCGCTGGGTAATGATTCAACCCTATATCACCAGCATCGACACCCAAGGCGAAACTTGCCTCACCTTTATCAACGATGAATTTCAACATGCCGTGCGCCGTAAAGCCCTGCTGGGCGGCTCGCATCGCCAAACGGTGGGCCTGTCGCTCTATGCCGAAGAGGGCATGCAGTCCGTGGCCATCACCGACGAGCAGTTGGCCGTGGCGAAGCAGGCGATCGCGGCAGCGCATAAGGCGTCGGGTTCATCCGAACCGTTTTTATACGCGCGCGTTGACTTGGTAAATGGTGACGGTACGCCATCGTCCGCCTCCGCCCGCATTACCGCGCCCACTACGCCGCAGTTTGAGGGCCCGCTGGTGGTGGAGATTGAACTGACTGACCCCGCGTTATGGCTGCGCCATTCGCTCAAAAACACCACCTTGCCCCACTTTGCCGACGCAATCGCCGAGCGCCTTGAGGTGGCGCCAGATAGCGATAAGGATGTGCATGCCTCGCGCATTGCCGCGCGCTTGCGTAAATATTAACCCGATTTTATTGAGCGCGGACCGAGCGGCAGCGGGAGGCTAAGCCTGCGCCCGATGGGAAACAGTGGCAGACTAACTGTATGGTATTTGCTTTCCCCAGTGGTTTGAACCAAGAACTTTTCCCCTTAGCCTGGTTGGTGGGCGAATGGGAGGGCGAGGGCCAAATCAGCTACCACGAGCAAGTGCCCACGGCGCGCGCGTGGAACCACATCAAGTTCAGCCACGATGGTGGCAGCTACCTAAAATACGAATCCACCATTCGCATTATCGGCGAGGGTGAGGCTCCCATCCCTGGCCCGGACGAAACCCCGGGAGGTGCGGTGGCGCCGCCCGATGGCGAAGTCTGGAGTTCGGAAACCGGGTACTGGCGGATCAACCCCCTGCCGCATGGCTCGGGCAAAGACAATGAGTTTTACCTGGATATTTTCATTGTCGATGCCGGGGGGCGGATGACGTTCTTTAATGGCGAGGCGACCCCGGGCCGCATCGAACTGGCTAGCGCTAAGATGGTGCGTGCGGCGCTAGCGGCTGAAGTGAACGGTTCTAAACGTATGTATGGCTACATCAATGACCACCTGGCTTGGGCAGAAGATTTAGTCGCCTTCGGCCACGACCTAGGCAGCTATGCCTCGTTTTTCCTCCATCGAGCGGTCGATGGTGATGGAAATCCGGTCTCTCAAACCGAGGGCTAGGCGTTTATTCTTCAGTTTTCGCGCCCGAAAACCCTTGCCATGTGCATAACTCTGTGGCTAAGTTGTGAGTAACCTGGATGCAACTAGAAACGGTTTAGCGCCCTAAAAATTCAATCAAATAGTATGGTTCATTAAATTAATTGGGTTTACCTGGTAGGGGCTTAAACCAAAATTGTCTGCCGCCATCGTGCCCGCCTAAACCCGCTGGTAGGCTTGCTAAGAGTGCCCCAAACATGGCAAACTTATCTCATCGCCGGGGAACACCGGAAAAGGGAAAACCAGCCGAAAGGCCACGGAGTCCCGAACAAGGGAGCATCGCGAACTTGCAAGCAGAGAGCTGGGAGGGCTACAAACACCGCGAGGTGGAAGTAGCCGAACTAGAGAACTGGGCGTGGGGAAGAAGTTGCGGCTTCGAGAGAAGCGAGCCAGGCGAGGGTCCGCAAGGAGCGCGGCAAGGGGCAGCGCAGGTAACACTGCGAAGCACCAGGTCAGCGCACCACCCCAAGTCAAGACGGAGGGGAAAGCGGGAGGTCCTGCTTCAGCCGGAACTGTACCCAGTACCCGCGTACGGCGTCGAACCCGTACGTCGCAGCGAATTAACGCAGCGCAAATAAAAGCCAAGAGGCAGCTACCCGCGAGGGTAAGGGCCGCGAGGCCGGGGGAAAATTACGAGTGGCTGACTCACGCGAAGGCCAAGTGTGAGCGGTGGGCGGCACTGTCCGGGAGGATGGTGTGGTGAAGACCTTGCCAGGGTTGCTTAGCTAACGCGAGTTAGCGGTAACCGGGGACAAGGCCATCAGGTAAGGCAGGCGGGCAGCAATCCGCAAGCCGAACCCCGGTGGCGGAAGGGTAGAACTTTCACGCCGCGAAAGCCGGTTAAAATGATGTGTTCGCACTCGCGCCAAGCGACGGCGAGGAATGCGAGAAGTGCGGCGACGGCAGCACGTGGACAAGAAGCGAAAGACCCCGGGAAACCGGGGCTTTCTGCTTTATAGCGATAAAATCGCTATAAAGCTCGGCGTCATGCTGCGGCAAGGAGGCTGCGCGTAGTCGCAGGCGAGGAAGATCGCAGCATCTCAAGAACCAAAACGGTTCCCTAGAAGAAATCACCCAGGGCCTGTGTGGCGCTTCGATGCGCCACCGCTAAAAAAATATCGACATTGCTTGGGGTGATAGATTTTTAGAAGAAATCACCCCTAGCAATGTGCGTGTCGCGGATAATGTGTTGGGTTTCTGCCAATTCTTTGGGCCCAAACACCGAGTCGCGGTGGGCAATGAAGTCATTAATTATCTGGGCAGCCTCACTGGTGGCAACACCCCGGCGCGCCAAGTCAGCGCGCAACGCATCTTCCGCATAATAAACAGCAGCGATGGGGCGCTTGGAACGCACTAGATCAAAAGCTTCCGCTGGGCTCCATCCTCGGTCCAACAAAATCGCAAACGCCGTAGATGGCCCCCGGTTAATGCCCATATGGCAATGCACAAAAACTTTTTTACCCTGCGCCGCCGCCTGGCGGGCAATCATCACTGCGCGGTCAAAATCGGCAGGGTCAATGTGGTTGCCTTGGTAATCATCTTCGGGGATGTGGTGGTAATCGGCAGGGGTTTTAGCCCAGATCGCGGTGTCATCGTCCTCAATGCGTGTATCAATTACCACGCCCACCTGCTGGTTTAACAGATCGCGCAGTTGCGCATTGGCGATCACGGCGTTGTAATCAAAGTCCCCGCCCGTGGCTAAATCATCGGTCAACCACGTGATGTCAGCCTTAACCGCAACAGTGGGAATCCCGGCCGTGGCCGTGGGGGAATCGTCAACATCATGCCAGGTAACAGCCACGGTACTACCTTGCCATTTTTTACTTAACATGGCATGAGGTAACACTGCCTACTGCGCCACACTCCACCCATTAATCATTTTATGTATGAGTTATTAACGAATTGTGGGGTTATTCGCGCATAACTCCTACACAAAATCCCAGACCAGCCTGGACTGGGTGCGGTATGGGGGATTCCGGTGTGGCAAGGCGCGGATTGTGTCGCCTATGTCATAGCGGCAAAGTGGAGTCCCGATTTGCGCGTTTAAGTAGAAATTGGGCAAAGGTGGAGTAAAGTGGGGTGCATCGGAGTATAAGGGCGCATCGGGTCTTAAAAGGGGGTGTGCGCAGATGGATCTCGGCTCAATCATCGGGGGCGGCTTACTGCTGGGCACTTATACCCCTAAGCTTGATGAGAAATACCGCCTGTTGTTACCAGCCAAGTTCCGCAGCCGCCTGGCGCCGGGCGTGGTAATGACTAAGGGGCAAAACCGCTGCCTGTACTTGGTACCGATTGATGAGTTTGCCAAGCTGTATGAAAAACTTAAAGACACCCTGATCACGGACAAAAACGCCCAAGACTACTTGCGGGTGATGCTCTCGGGCGCCAATGATGATGTGCCCGATAAGCAGGGCCGTCTCTCCATTCCGCCCCACCTGCGCGAATATGCCGGGCTGGACCGCGATGTGGCCGTGATTGGGGCGGGCGCCCGCGTTGAGGTTTGGGACCGCGCAGCCTGGGATAAGTACCTGGCGGAAAACGAGTCGGCGTATGCAGATGCTAGCTCGCAGAGCTTTGCGGAGTTGGGGTTCTGATGGACACCAATTTTGTAGCACGCACGGTGATCCCGTCGGTTGAGCAGGTTGGAACCACGGGAATCACACCAGTTTTGGATGGGGACGATGCAGCAACCCGGCATCTACCGGTGCTGGCGCAACGGTGCGTTGACTTATTGGCACCCGCATTACAAGCCCCAGGTTCCGTGTTGGTAGATGGCACCCTGGGCATGGGCGGGCACACAGAGTTGGCGCTGTCAAAGTTACCTAATGTCACCGTTATCGGCATCGACCGCGACACTCAAGCGTTAGAACTGGCCGGTGCGCGGTTAGCGCGGTTTGGGGAACGCTTTATCCCAGTACATGCCAATTATGCGGAGATTGCGGAAGTTGTTAATGGTTTAGGTTACCCGCAGGTCAATGGCATTTTGTTGGATTTAGGGGTTAGTTCATTGCAATTAGATGAACTCGAACGCGGTTTTTCATATATCCGTAATGCGCCACTTGATATGCGAATGGACCAAACTGCCCAATTAACTGCTGCCGCAATTCTAAATAATTACGATGAAACCGACCTGCGTCGTATTTTATTTGATTATGGTGAAGAACGTTTTTCCCCACGCATTGCTAAAAACATTGTGGCGCGCCGCGTTACTAAACCTTGGGAGACCACGGGGGAATTAGTGGAATTGATTCAAAACTCAATCCCTAAGAAAGCTCAAATAACTGGCGGCCATCCGGCCAAACGCACTTTCCAAGCTTTACGAGTTGAGGTCAACCGGGAATTGACCGGCTTATCCGAAGCAATACCAGCAGCGTTATCAGTATTAGCGGTTGGCGGCCGCATCGTGGTGGAGTCATATCAAAGTTTAGAAGACCGGATTGTCAAACAAGCCTTTGCCAGCGGTTTAACATCCACGGCACCACCCGGCTTACCAGTCACATTACCGGAGCACGAGCCTTATTTACAAGCCATCACCCGTGGTGCGGAAAAGGCTGATGCCGCAGAACTTGAACTTAATAGCCGGGCAGCATCGGTGCGGTTGCGCGGGGTAATGCGAATTAGGGATGTAGCAGAGGTGAGGCGATAATGAGTGCATTAAGAGCTTGGGATGTGATGCCCCAACCAACGGGTAAACCGCGCCAAAGCATTGCCGAGCGCTTTCCGGTTAAGCGCCCCGAATTGCGCGCCATCCAAGGTTTTAAAGATTTACCAGTTGAAGATGATAGCGCAAACGTTAATTCACGGTTGGCTTCGGTTAAATCACCCCTTAAAGCTAAATCACAATTTGGTTTCTTAGTTATCTGTGGTGCTGTGTTAGTGGCAGCTTTGGTTTCTGTGCTGGTGTTAAATACTAATGTGATCAAAGGGTCTTTTGAATTAGCCCGGTTGCAGACCCAAATCCGCCAGGTTGATCAAGATATTCAAGACCGCCGCGAACAACTAAGCCGCGCTGAAGCCAGCCTATCTAACCGCGCTTTGGAATTAGGCCTAGTGCCTGCTGCTAACCCAGAACCGATTAACATCACAAATTACGTGGCGGCTATTACTGGTGAAGTAATTGGTGGCGCCATCGCGCGGACGGGTAGATAATTCACATGGCTGCTGCAACCAAAACTGCCGTTAAACCAAAGCCTAACCGGGTGACGGTTAAGGATTTGAAACAGGCTGCTACCCTGCAATCAGCTAATGGGGTTCCAGCTAATCGCACCTTAGTTAATCGGGTGCCCGTCAATCGAGTAGCAACTAGTCAGCCGATGGTCCTCCAAAATGTGACTAGTCAGAACAATTCGGTGCGGTACACCCCGCGCGAGCTGGCTCGCCCCGAAGCCACGCGACCCACAGGTCCGCGCCCGGCATCGGTATTGCGCCGCCAAAAGTGGTTGAACTTTGGCGTGGTGGCAATCATGCTATTTCTAACTGGGCGCTTAGCCCAACTCCAATTGTTTTCACCATCGTTAGCCGAACAGGCCCGGCAAGCCAGGATGGCGCCGCTGAGCGTTTTGCCTGCGAAACGGGGCCAGATTTTGGACCGCAATGGCGTGGTAATGGCAACTTCCGTTGACCGTTATCAATTAGTGGCTGACCCTAAAGCGATTTTGGGTTTCCATGGTAATGGCCGCGAAGATGCTGAAGGCAATGAGGTTTCCAATGGGGCGTTAGGCGTAGCCCAATTGTTAGCGCCTTTAGTTGACCAAGACCCAATGGAATTAGCAGCCCGGTTAAATGGTGATAATCAATATGTGGTAATTGCAAAAGATTTAGATTTGGCAACGCAACGCGCTATTGCTGATTTGAATTTGAAACAGTTTATCCGTACCGAAATTCTACCTAAGCGTATTTACCCATTAGGCTCGGTGGCAGGGCCACTAGTTGGTTTTGTGAACTTTGATGATCAAGTTGGGCAAGGCGGCATCGAACAACGTTATAATGAAGTTTTGGCCGGGGTTGACGGCAGCAAAACTTATGAGCGCGGTAAAAATGGTTTACCTATTCCGGGCGGGGTTTATAAAGAGGTAGCACCTATTAACGGTGGCGACGTAGTTTTAACTATTGACTCTAACCTGCAATGGAAAGCCCAAGAAGTTATTGATGCTTATGTGGAAAAGTTCCAAGCTGATTATGGCATGGTAGTGGTACAAAACATTAAAACTGGGGAATTGTGGGCAGTAGCCGACTCTGGTTCATTCGACCCCAACGTGCGCTCTGAAGCCATGAAAAGCGGTTCGCGGGCCGTACTAGATACCTTTGAGCCTGGCTCTACTGGCAAGATTATTACGATGGCGGCTGCACTGGAAACCGGCGTGGTTGACCCGTACACCCAATTTACTGTGCCCTACAAATACCAAGTGCCAGATAAACGGGTTAAGCCGTTTAAAGATTCTAAAGACCACGAAGTTTGGCAATTAACCGCTACCGGTATTTTAGCCAAATCATCTAACACTGGTATGGTGCAAATTGCGGAGTTTATTCCGCGTGAAGTGCAGGGTGCTTATCTTGACAAATTCCACATCGGGCAAAAAACTGGGCTAAACCTTGCTGGTGAGTCAGCCGGTAAGCTTATTCCTTTTGACAAATGGGATGGCCGCACGCGCTACACGGTAAGTTTTGGCCAAGGTGGTTTAACGGTTAATGCAATTCAAGCTACCGGGGTTTATAGCACAGTGGCTAATAATGGTTTGTATACTGCGCCATCGTTAGTGCTAGGGGTGCAAGATGCCAAAACCAACAAAATTGTGGCAATGGCGGAACCAGAGACTTCAAGAACTATTGAACCGGATACCGCTAACACTTTGATGAAAATGCTAGAGAAGGCTACCGATGATGGTGGTACCGCGAAAGCAGCCCAAGTTCCCGGCTATCGGGTAGCGGGTAAAACGGGTACTGCCGAAATTAAAATGCCCGGTAAGCCAGATACCATTATGGCATCGTTTATCGGGGTAGCTCCAGCCGATAATCCGGAATTTGTAGTTTCGGTATTTGTGAACCACCCGCGCACTGCCATTTATGGCGGCACGGTGGCGGCCCCTGCCTTCCGGGAAATCATGGGTTACCTGCTCACGCAACAGGGTCTTGCTACCAGCACGCCTGAGCAAAATTCGCTTCCGATTTATTGGGGTGCCACCCAAGCGAAATCGCACTAGCGGCGACCTTAGGCAATAAGCCAAGTAGATCACAAACACTTTTTTCCGAGCGGCGATAAGCCCGCAACGGGCAGAGTAGTTTTAGGTTTAGAACGTGACAATCGAAGCTCGGCCTGCCAAGGCCCGCATCCGCCCTGCCGCCGTGGCGCCCCGCCAATTAGGGGACCTGGCTGCTGAATTTGCGCTGCGTGCCAGTCAGCCCGCTACTGCTGGCAGGGAATGGGAAAACGTGCAGGTCAGCGGCATTGCTTCAGATAATCGGGCAGTGCTCCCGGGTGAGATTTTCGCGGCCTTGCCGGGTGAGCACGTGCATGGCGCCAAGTTTGCTGGCGATGCCGTGGAGCGGGGCGCAGCGGCAGTTTTGACCGACGATGCCGGGGCGGCGCTGCTGGCGGAATCCGAGCACGCTTCATCCATAAGTACTGCGCAGGTACCAGTTTTAGTAGCCGACAACTTGCGCGAATCCCTGGGTCCCATTGCCAGTTGGGTTTACGGCGAGCCGCATCGGCGTTTAGTGACTTTCGCCGTGACTGGCACCAACGGCAAAACCACCACCGCTTATTTAGTGAATCAGTTGCTCACCAATTTGGGTTCCAAATCCGGCTTGATTGGCACCATCGAAATGCGCTCCGGCGAGCATGTTTTGCCATCGTCCCTCACCACGCCCGATGCTGCCGACCTGCACGCGGTACTAGCTACGATGGCGGAAGATGAAGTTACCACCTTAATTATGGAGGTCTCTAGCCACGCCATTGCGCTGCACCGGGTAGATGGCGTGCAGTATTCGGTGGCGGGCTTCACCAATTTGTCCCAAGACCACTTGGACTTCCATAAGACGATGGAAGAATATTTTGATGCGAAGGCCAAGTTGTTTACCCCGGAACATGCGCAGCGTGGGGTAGTTTTGGTTGATGACAAGTGGGGGCGGTCGCTGGCTGGCGCCGCCTCTATCCCCGTCACCACCATAAAAACTCCTTACAGCGACGATGCCGAAGCACCTGCAGATTGGGTGGTGAGCGACATCCACCGTCATGGTGGCGGCAATGCTTTCACGCTCACTAATGCTGATGGCACGGTTATCCAGACGCACACCTCGCTGCCGGGAAGTTTCAACATTCAAAATGCTGCGTTAGCGCTGATCATGGTGCTTTCCAGTGGGGTAGATCTGGCCGACCTCAAAGCTGCATTAGCAGCGGGCGATGGCGTCTCTGCCGTGGTGCCTGGGCGCATGGAGGTAATTAGTGGCGGCGATGAAGCAACGCCGCGCGTCATCGTAGATTTTGGCCACAACACCGAAGCGATCCGCCAAGCGTTGGCTTCTGTACGGCGCGGTACGCCCGGCAAGCTGATTGTGTTATTTGGGGCCGCTGGTGAGCGTGACCAAGACAAACGCCCCAAGATGGGCGCCGCTGCGGTTGCCGGTGCCGATGTGGTTTACCTGACCGATGATGACCCCCACGCGGAAGACCCAGCCGCTATCCGCGCGGCAGTGCGGGTGGGCGCTGAGGCTGCCTTAGCTGAAGAGTTAGCCGCCGGGCGCGCCGTTGAGCTGATTGAAATTGCAGATCGCGCTGAAGCGATCCGCGCTGCGGTTTTGGCCGCTGGGCCGGGGGATACCGTGCTGCTGGCGGGCCGGGGCCATGAGACTTCCCAACCGGTGGGCCATGAAGATGTGCCCCTAGATGACCGGGTGGAAGCCCGCTCCGCCTTAAATCTACGCAAATCCGGCGGTTGAGGAGCGTAAGCGTCTCGAAACCACGGAACACTATCCCGTGTCATTCTGCGTTCCGGCGGTAGAGCTTGTCGAAACCCCGGAAACGCAGAATTTCAAATACGTATGAACTTCAGTAGCAAAGGATCAGGTAAATGATAGAAATGACCGCCAGCGAAATCGCTGGGGCAGTAGGGGGCCAACTGCATGGCCCGGACACCACCGTGACTGGTCCGGTGGTAGTGGACTCGCGCTTAGCTGAACCCGGCGGGGTATTTGTGGCCATCGATGGTGAGCATGTAGATGGCGCCGATTTTGCCGCTAAAGCAGTTGAGGCTGGCGCGGGTGCCGTTCTCGCCGCGCGCCCCATTGCAGGCTTGAGTGCGCCCGTCATCGTGGTCGATGATGTGCAAACCGCATTGGGTAAATTAGCTGGGCATTCTTTGCGACGCGTGCGCGAGGTTAACCCAGATTTGCGAGTAGTGGCCATTACCGGGTCGCAAGGCAAAACCACCACTAAAGACTTATTAGCTCAATTGTTAACTGATGATTTGGCTGGCAGTGACGTAATTGCTCCAGTTGGCTCCTTTAATAATGAAATCGGCTTGCCGCTCACGGTGCTGCGCATCAGCCCAGCCACTAAATTTGCGGCGCTTGAGATGGGCGCTGATCACCCTGGCAACATCGCCGATCTAACCGCCATCGCGCCGCCCCAGGTTGGCACCGTGCTAACGGTGGGAACCGCACACCTGGAGACTTTTGGCAGCCGTGATGGCATTGCTGAGGCCAAATCTGAGATGATTGGTGGCACCTTGCCGGGCGGTGCTGCGGTGCTCAACCTAGATGATCACCGGGTCGCCAACATGAAACACAAGGCCGATGCTCGTAACTTGCGCGCAGTAATGTTCGGCACCAACCCCGATGCCGATGTGGCCGCCGAAAACATCACTTTGGATGAGTTAGGCCGGGCCTCGTTTACCCTGAAAGTCAAGCCGGAGGTTTTTAATTCGGTTGACGATGCTGACCTGGCTGCCGCTGATGGTGAGGCTTTGCGGATGCCGGTGAAGTTGCAAGTGATGGGTGAGCATCATGTTTCCAACGCCCTAGCCGCCGCCACCTCGGCGCTGCTGGTGGGCATCCCGGCGCAAACCGTGGCCAAACGCCTATCAAATGCCAAACCGCTCAGCCCGCATCGTATGGCAGTGACCGACCGCCCGGACGGCATCATCGTCATTGACGATGCCTACAATGCCAACCCCGAATCCATGCGCGCCGGGATGCAAACGCTAGCAAAAGTTGCCAACGGTAGGCGCTCGGTCGCCATTATCGGCGCTATGCGGGAACTCGGTGAAGGCGGGGTAGAGGCGCACGATGAAATAGGCCGCTTGGCTGTACGCCTGGGTCTCAATAAGTTTGTGGTGATTGGGCCAGGCGCGCGTGCTTCGCATGAGGCAGCGGTGCAAGAAGGCTCTTGGGATGGCGAATCCGTTTATTTTGAAGATTTGGATGCTGCCCGTGCTGCGTTACCAGGTATTTTGAAAAGCGGTGACGTGGTGTTGGTTAAGGCTTCAAATGGTTCTGGGTTATGGCGCTTAGCTGATGAATTAGCCGCTGGGGAATATTCGCCTTTGGAGACAAGTTAGTAAGCGTTAACAATTCAATAAGCGTTAAGAATTTTATAATGGGAATTTAAGATGATAACAAATAAGGGGCATAAGCAATGATTGCAATTCTGCTATCCGCCACGGTAGCGCTAATCATTTCGCTATTCGGTACTCCCATTTTTATTAAATGGTTAGTAAACCGGCAATATGGCCAATTCATTCGCCAAGATGGCCCCACTGCCCACTTAACTAAGCGCGGCACCCCAACTATGGGCGGGGTAGTTATCATTGTGGCGGCAGTGGCCGGTATTTTTGCTGCGGCTTTCCAGCGCGGTACTTGGCCCTCAGCCACCATTTGGTTGGGCTTATACTTAATGGTTGGTTTAGGCTTTATTGGCTTTTTGGATGATTTCACTAAGATCCGTAACCAAAGGTCTTTAGGCTTAACTCCTGCCGCTAAGTTTATTGGTCAAGGTTTTATTGGTATTACCTTTGCCATTTTGGCAGTGCATTTCCCTAACGCTAATGGGCGCACCCCGGCATCGTTCCGGGTCTCATTTTTACGGGACACTATGTTGAATATGCGCACCTGGGGCCTGCTGATCGGTCTGATTTTATTTGTAATTTGGGCCAACTTCTTAATTACGGCTTGGTCCAATGCAGTTAACTTAACCGATGGTTTAGATGGCTTGGCAACGGGCGTTTCGCTATTCGTTTTTGCAATTTATCTATTGGTGGGTTTGTGGCAATCCAACCAAAGCTGCCAAGTACTTAGTTCAGTAGGTCCGCGTTGTTACGAAACCCGCGATCCGCGTGATATTGCAATTATCGCCGCTGCCATTGTGGGAGCCTGCTTTGGATTTTTGTGGTGGAATGCCAGCCCGGCCAAAATCTTTATGGGAGATACCGGCTCCCTAGCATTAGGTGGCGCCTTAGCTGCCATTTCCATCATGTCCCGTACGGAAATCCTAGCCGTCATAATCGGTGGGCTATTTGTATTAGTGGTAGTTAGTGATGTAATGCAAATTGGGTTCTTTAAATTAACTCGGAAGCGCATATTTAAAATGGCGCCATTACACCACCACTTTGAATTATCCGGTTGGGGCGAAGTCACCATCGTAATTCGGTTCTGGTTAATTGCTGGCCTGTTTGCCGCCATCGGTATGGGCATCTTCTACGCAGAATGGGTGGTGTCATGACCCAGATTTTCTTACCTACGGTAGACCCGAATGAAGGTATAAATAATTTTGGTGATCCATCTTATGAAGTAACTCCCAGCCGCACCATCGAGCTAGAGAATGCCAAAGTTTTGGTGGCTGGGTTAGGCGCCACCGGCCACGCTGTTGTTAACGCCCTGAAATCATTTGGCGCCACTGTGATCACCGTAGCGGATAGTGATGAGGCGGATTACCCTATGCCCAGTAGTGGCCCAAAATTGGGCTGCGGAACTGGAGCCACCGCATATGCGCGTGAGTTACTAACCGAGGCGCCTGGGGTAGGTAGAGTTGATTTTGTTGTCACTTCGCCAGGTATCCCGCCCACTAATTATCTACTGCGGAAAGCCAAAGAAGAGGGGATTCCGGTATTTAGCGAGGTAGAACTAGCTTGGCAACTGCGCGGTGCGCACGGAGGCACCCCAGCTAAGTGGCTGTGCGTGACTGGCACCAACGGCAAAACTACCACGGTAGGCATGTTGGAATCCATCTTGAATACTGCCGGGGAAAACGCGCGCGCCGTTGGCAACATCGGGCCTTCTCTAATTGAAGCTGTGCTAGACCCAACGCTAACTGTGCTGGCCGTGGAGCTTTCTAGTTTCCAACTGCATTACACGCACACCATGAGCGCCGAGGCGGCGGCAGTGCTCAACATCGCCCCGGACCACTTAGATTGGCACGGCGGCCTGGAAAATTATGCGAATGATAAAGGCAAAATTTTCCATAACGTGCACGTAGCTGGCATTTACAATGTGGCTGACCCACTCACTGAGCAGTTAATCGCGGACGCTGAAGTCGTTGAAGGCGCCCGCGCCGTGGGCTTTACCCTAGGCATTCCGCAGCGCGGCATGGTGGGCGTGGTTGATGATGCGTTAGTTGACCGGGCGTTCCACATGGGATTTGGTGAGGCACACCGCGAAAAACATGCTGATGAACTTGCGACTTTTGCCGACTTAGCCCACCTGGGTTCCAGTGACAAACCCGCCCCCCACATCGTCGCAAATGCGCTGGCTGCTGCCGTCTTAGCCCGTGCGCACGGGGTACCACGCGAATCCATCGCCGCTGGGCTACGGGCTTACCAACCCGGCGCGCACCGCATCCAAAACATCGCAGAAATTGATGGCGTCACTTATGTAGATGACTCGAAAGCCACCAATGCCCACGCTGCGGCAGCATCGTTGCAAGCTTTCCCGCCTGGTACCGTGGTTTGGATCGCAGGCGGCCTGGCCAAAGGCGCCACCTTTGATGACTTAGTCAAAGAAAACCGCGGGGCGTTGAAGGCTGCCGTGGTGATCGGCGTGGATCAAGCCCCAATTATGGAGGCACTTGGCAGACACGCGGCCGATTTGCCGGTTTTAGCAATTAATCCGGAGGAAACTGAGATTATGCAAAGCGCCGTGGCGGCGGCTCAACAGTTTGCTGAGCCGGGGGATACGGTTTTGTTGGCTCCAGCGGGGGCTTCGATGGATCAGTTCCGCAGTTACGCTCACCGGGGTGAGGCTTTTGCGGAGGCGGTCAACGCGTTGGCTGGCGCTGCGTCGGCAAACGAGTAGCAAAACGGGAACGCCGGTTGAGGTTGTTCGAAACCACGGCAGCGGTTTAAGGGCCAAGAGGCTCCGGGGCTAATCAGGCCCTGGCGCTAATAAGGCTTTGGGGCTAATTGGCAGAGGCGAGACAAGAAAGGCGGGGCAAATGGCAAGTTCAGCAGTAGCCAACATCAAGCTCAACCCGTGGGTGGTGAAGGTTGGCGACCTCAAAGTCGGTTCCACCACGGTACGGGATCGCTTATTCGGCGACTCCCCGCTGGCCTCTTACTATATGCTCGCCACCGCCACCGCGTTGCTAAGCATCGTTGGCCTGGTAATGGTGTGGTCTAGCTCGATCGTCACCTCAATTACGCACGATGATTCAGCCTATGCGCTATTTTTCCAACAGGGCCGGTATGCCCTGATCGGCTTAGGTGCCATGCTGCTGGCGATCAAAACCCCCATTCGCACCATCAAACGCTTAGCTGTGCCAGCGTTCATTTTCGCTGTAGTTTTTCAATTCTTAACCTTTGTGCCTGGCATCGGGCGCGGTGAATATGGCAACTACGGCTGGATTTATTTGCCGATTATCCATAACGTACAACCGGCAGAGTTTGGCAAGCTGGCTTTGGCCGTGTGGCTGGGCAAGGTGCTGGGTAACCGGCAGGGCGATTTGGGGCGCATCCGTTACGCGGTGGCACCTGGGTTGGGCGCGGTAGGTTTGCTGGCCCTGATTATGGGCGGTAAAGACTTAGGTACCGGCTTGGTGATTTTGCTGCTGGTGTTTGGGGCTTTTTTCGTAGCAGGCACGCCCACTAAGCTGCTGACCGGGGTAGGCGCAGGCGCGGCGTTAATGATTGCCTATTTTGTGGTTTCCAGTGAAAACCGACGCAACCGCATTATCTCAATGTTCGGCACTTGTGACGCGCAAGCCGAATGTTACCAAGCCCTGCATGGGCGCTATGCGCTGGCCTCGGGCGGGTTGTTTGGTGTGGGCCTAGGTGGCAGCCGCGAAAAATGGAACTACCTGCCCGCCGCACACAATGACTTCATTTTCGCCATCATCGGTGAAGAACTGGGCTTTTTCGGCACGATGTTGGTGCTGGGTTTGTTCCTGGCCCTGGGGTTAGCGATGGCGCGCGTGGTGCGCCGATTCACCTCCGACACCTTTGTACAGATCACCACCGCAGCGGTGGCTAGCTGGATTATCGGCCAAGCCTTAATCAACATTGCCGTGGTAGTCGGCTCACTGCCGGTAATCGGTTTGCCACTGCCGCTGGTATCAGCGGGTGGTTCGGCTTTGATTACCACGATGGCGGCCCTCGGATTGGTGATCAACTTTGCACGGCACGAGCCAGGTGCCCCCGAAGCCCTGGCCTTGCAGTCTGACGGTCTGCGTGAATCACTACCGCTGCTTGCAAAGTTCAGCCGCAAAAGCGCTAATATCCGTCGGTTGAGGAGGGACGTAGTCCCGTCTCGAAACCACGGTTAGCGAGGTGCCACTGGTAAGGCATATTCGGTGGTTAATCTGGAAACCCTTTGGGCAGTGGCTCGGCATGCACGATGGCGAGCTGCTGCGTAGGCCGGGTCATCGCGACATACAAATCCGAAGCCGCTTGCAGGGCCGATTTGTTGAGCCGCGATGCGGCAATTTGGCTGGGTTCCACTAAAACCACGGCATCAAACTCCAAGCCTTTGGCAGCTTCGGGCGTGAGCACCACAACTTGCGGGTCGGCAGGGTTGAGCAACCGGGCTGCCGCATCATCTCCAAACTCATTTGCCAACGCCTGCGCCAACGCTGCCGTTATCAAATCAACCAATTCGCTCACCGCGATTACAGCCACTTGGCCCACGCCGTCAGCTTCGGCAAAACGGTGTACTTCTGCTACGGCAGTGGCGGCAACATCGGGCACCAAACTGCTGGCCGTGCTGGGTATCACGCGCCAAGAACCGGGTACATCACGCGCGGCAGTTAGTTTGGATACCGGCAACCCGGCAGCTTCGGCAAATTCGGTTGCCGCCAGGGCCACCTCGGCAGGTGTACGGTAGCTGACCGTCAATTCGTTGAGTTTCCAAGATTCATGTAAAACAGGGTCCAGTGCCTTGGCCCAATTGCGCACCCCAGCCCCTGATGATGTTTGGGCCACATCGCCCACGATGGTCATGGAACGGGTGGGTACGCGCCGTAGCAACATCCGCCATGCCATTGCGGAAAGTTCCTGCGCCTCATCCACCACAATGTGGCCGTAAGTCCAACTGCGGTCACTGCTGGCGCGTTCGGCAGTGCTCAGGCGCGGCCCGTGGTCGGCAAAGCGCGCGGCCAGTATCTCGGCATTAACCGGGATGGCGGAGCGCGAACCTACCCCAGCCGCAATTGCATCACGCGCATACTGCAAAGCCTCAGCCTCAGCCTGGGCGCGGGCGCGTTCTTCAGCTTTGGCGATGGTGTCATCCACACCCAGCAGCTCGGCGGCCTCATCTAGCAATGGGATGTCTGCTGGAGTCCAGGGGGCAAACTTTTCGCGGCTCAACATCGCGCGTTCGGTTTCGGTTAATTCCGGTGCTACCTGATCCAGGCGGTGCGGCTTGGTGTAAAGGTCATCAACTAGCCGCTTGGGGGAGAGCGGGAACCAAGCCAAATTAAGCGCCACGCGCACTTCACGCAATTCGCGCAAATCTTCAAAAACTAGGCGCCGGTCTTCATTGTCTAAGCGCTTACCAGTAACTTTTTCATATTGATCACATAAGCGGTTCAACATATCTTTAACAAATATGCTGCGTGCCTCATTATGTGGTTTATCGGACCGCCTAGCTTTGTAAATCGCGTCTTTTACATCGCGCCGCCGGATAACTAAATTGCGCCCATTAAGGCGGAAAATAATGTTATGTTCCGGCACCCGTTCCCGCGCAGCTACCGCCCGGCGGATAATGTCCGCCCAGATCGCCCGGCCTTTAATTTCGGCAATTTCATCTGGTTCAGTGCCGGTGGCGGTAATACCGGGCAACATATCGGCAATGGTGGTACTAACTACGCCAGTTTCGCCTAAGGATGGCAATACCTGATCAATGAATTTCAAAAAAGCCCGTGAAGGCCCCACTAATAAAATGCCCGACTTTTCTAAAGTTTTGCGGTGGGCATATAATAAATAAGCGGCCCGATGCAGTGCCACCGCCGTTTTACCGGTGCCGGGGCCACCTTGCACCACCAACGCTCCAGCCAATGGCGCCCTGATGATTTTGTCTTGCTCAGCCTGGATGGTGGCCACGATGTCGCGCATGCGCCCGGTGCGGCGTGATGCCAACGCAGCCAACAACGCGCCCTCACCGCTAAGTGAAGTGGAGCCTTCTAACTCGCCATGTTCGGCCACGGATAGGTCTAGTAGTTCATCCTCTATGCCGGTAACTTTGCGGCCTTGAGTTACTAGGTGGCGGCGGCGCACCACCCCGGCAGGTTCCAACGTGGTGGCACGGTAGAAAGGTTCAGCGGCGGGCGCGCGCCAGTCGGTTAGCAAAGGGCGGTGCGCTTCATCTAGCAAACCGATGCGCCCGATGTAGCGGACGTTTTCATTTGCGGCTGGCGCGGCGCCATCGTTCCCGGTTGAGCCATTAACCACGGGTACAACATCGGGCACGGCTACGCCATCGGTCAAGCTCGCGGCGCCTTTAGTGGCGGGTTTTAAGTCAAGGCGGCCAAAAACCAAGCGGTCTTCTACTGCGTCAAGCTGGCTAGCCCGGTCCTCCCATAAAGTGGCAAAGGAGTCACGTTCGGAACGGTTTTGCGGCGACCCGGCGGGCCCCGATTTGCGCACGTGGTCTAGGCGAGTTTTGGCTTTGCCGCGCAGCTCATCAAGGCGGGCATACAGGCCATTAACGGTTTTTTGCTCGCGGGCTAGCTCGGTGGCCCGGCCTGCTGCCGGTTCCGCTACTTCTGCCACATGGCCTCCCGATTAGTTCGCTGGCACTAGTTGCGCTGGCGCTGGTTACCTGGCCAAAAAATGTTACGCCGCTAATGAACGGACACCTATTATGGTCGGTTTTGGGGCAAAGCGCCACTATAGTTGCGCAGAGTACTTATTTTGCTTGCGCAGCAGTGCGCCTCGGTCGCCGCCCTTAGGTGGATGTTGACTGTGAGGCTAGCAGGACTTTTGGGGGTTGGATGCTGGATCCGGTTTCGTTACTGACTTGGTCAGAGCGGGCGCTCAAGGCGCTTGACCTACAGCGCCTGGCGCACCCCAACGCCACAGGCCCTGCCTTAGTGGTGGCTGTGCAGGGGTTTATTGACGCGGGCAATATTGCAGGTACTGCCTCGGCGCATATGCAAACTGAATTAAAGTCTACCCGTTTAGCTACGTTCGATGTTGATCAATTAGTTGATTACCGTGGGCGGCGCTCCCAGATGACTTTAGAACAAGACCGCTGGGTTAATTATGATGAGCCAACTTTGCACCTTGATTATGTGCAAGACCGCGAGGGCGTTGGCTTTTTACTTTTAACTGGCGTTGAACCCGATTATCAATGGGAACGAGTTATTAAAGCCATTCGCGCAATTATTGATCGTTTTTCGGTTTCGATTACCGTAACTGTACATGGTATCCCGATGCCAGTACCACATACCCGGCCCTTAACTTTGACGGCAAGGGGAACTAGGTCTGAATTAACTGATGATTATGTTTCGGTTTTCAATGAAATTAGGGTGCCTAGTTCCTTAGCTTCTTTATTGGAATTCCGCCTGGGTAATCAGGGACACGATGCCATGGGCTTTGCAATTCATGTGCCGCATTATTTAGCTCGGTCTAATTACCCGCCCGCGGCCGTTTTTGCCTTAAGGCACATTGAGCGTGCTACGGGCCTTGATTTAGGGTCAGATTTGTTGCGCCAAGAAGGTTCCGAAATAACAACCGCTATTGAAGCCGAAGCTGCGGGTACGCCAGAAATTGCGGAAATGGTAACCCAGCTTGAAGAGCAATACGACCGCTTTGTGGAACGCTCTGCTGTGCCCGGGTTACTAGATGAAGAGGGCCTTATCCCATCGGCAGATGACTTAGCCGCCCAATTCGAGGAATACCTGCAAAACCACACCTCAGACGAATCCGGCGGTTGAGCGGTCGCGCGGTTCATCGCGCGAAGTCGAAACCAAAGGAGTAGCAACGACCGTTTCACAGTTCCAAAACTATTTTGGCTGGCACCGGCAGGGAACGCAAAACGCGTTCCAGGGCTGGGGAATTTAGCAACTCGGTTTCGCACGATGATGCCGCTAGTACGATGTTGCCAAAGCGTTTGCCGGAAATCACACCCACCTCGCCAATTGCCGCCACGGAGGGGAACACTTCTTTTAACGTTTTCAATTCTAACCGCGCAGTTTTAAGTGAATTCTTATCGGCACAATTTGCTAAGTGTAAACCGTTAGGGGTCAGTGCTTGATAAACTTGTTGGGCAAATTCACTTGTGGTAAGTGCAGGCGGCGTAATGCTGCCGCTAAAAACGTCCCGGACAATACAATCGTAAAAGCCGGGTTTGGCAGTGGCGACAGCATCCTCGGCACTCTGCACCCTAATCCGTAGCGCTGGGGCGGTTGGCAGCCCAAACCACTGCCGGGCAAAATCCACCAACTTGCCGTCAATATCAACCGCCACCTGGCGCGAACCAGGGCGCTCAAAATCCCACGCGCGCGCTAAGCTGCAACCCGCCGCACCTAGATGCAGCGCCCGGACTGGTTCAGGGGCGGGCTTAAATGCCTGCAATACGGCATCCATTTGCTGAAAATATTCAAACGCCAAAAACCCCGGATCGGCCAAATCTAGATAGGAACTCGGCACTTCATTTACATAAACCGTGACGCCGCTGGGCGGCTCCAATTCAAGGCGTACGGTGCCGGAATCTATCGGCATGGAATCGGTTGGCAACATCGAAAATGAATTAGAACGTGTGTACACAGTTTTTGTCCGTGGGGTGTTATTAGCTTTGTTATGTGAAGAAGGGGAACCACGGGGCACACACCCATATTGCACCCAATGGTTACTACTCACCTACACAACGAACAAAGGAGACACCCATGGCAACGAAACTAGCTACCTCGGCGAATCCGACTGGCGCACCAAGTCAAACCAATGCTGGCCCCAAAGTTGGTTCAGCTAAGCGCAGTAATTTGAATAAGCAAGTTAATGCGTGCAAAGAGATTTCGGCCCGCAGCAATCTGGCTACCATCACCCCGTTGTTCCGCGCCTCGGCAGCAGCACGGGCGTTGCTGGCCACCTGCGATAATGAGTTGGCGGCTGCTGCTGTGGCACTAGATCCGGCACACCGCTACATTGCTGCGCACATCGCAGCGGTCCGGGCGGCCTCGGCTTACGTTGACCTAGTTGGCAGCGCTCCCAAACGGGTAAAGAAATCCGTGTGGGAGCAGTTAGTCGCCATCGACCCAGTTTGG
>Ga0268261_10000254_pt1 | contig 32610 bp, 23 predicted proteins | sample TergutNc150P1_FD_190353 | JGI IMG/M metagenome (GOLD analysis project Ga0268261, IMG submission 190353) | Nasutitermes corniger P1 segment gut microbial community from laboratory colony in Florida, USA - Nc150 P1 (SPAdes) (version 2) | ecosystem: Host-associated > Arthropoda: Insects >... | reverse complement strand
TACACACCCTCAGCGTCACGCACGATGTCGATACCAGAAACGTGGCAACGCACACCGTTAGCAGGGTTAATGCCAGCGGCAGCGCGTTTGTATTCCGAGCTGCTCATAATCAACCGCAGCGGCACCACGCCATCTTTAACCACGTTTTGCGGGCCATAAATGTCAGCCAAAAACGCCTCAAGGGCCTTAACGCGCTGGGAAACCCCAGCCGAAATGTGGTCCCAATCTTTAGGTTCGATGATGCGCGGCACCACGTCCAGTGGGAACGGGCGCTCTTCACCGGCGTAATCAAAAGTAACGCCTTGGGCCACGTAACTGCGGGCCAAAGCATCGGCACGCGAGGCGACTTCACCAGCGGACAGGTTAGCTAAAGTTTGATGCACACGGTCATAACCTGGGCGCACACCGCCATCGGGCGCGAGCATTTCATCGTACGGCGCTCTGGCTACGCCGCTCGCTGCTCCCAGCGGGTAATCGTTAAACAGGTCAGACACGGGTTACAACCTTAGCTTAAATAGTCGACTCTATATGGCAAGTTTCGCGCCACCACCAGCATTTTGGTGCAATTTGATACCGTGATTTTACTAACGCTGGTTTGCGTAGTACCACGTAACCCGTCGGTTGAGGAGGCACCATCGGAGACGTCTCGAAACCACGGGCAACCGCCGGTCGGCACCATCGGGCACCTTAGCTATTGTTGACGTTGCGGTACGCGGTCATCTCAGCCACGCGGCGCTTGTGGCGCTCATCTTCGCTGAACGGAGTTTCCAAAAAGGCATCCACGATGGCGAACGCCTCAGCTTGGGTATGCATGCGCGCCCCCACCGAGACGATGTTGGCGTTGTTGTGTTGCCGCCCCAGCTGGGCAATTTCGGGCTTCCAGGCCAAGATGGCGCGCACCCCGTTGACGCAGTTGGCGGCTAGTTGCTCACCGTTGCCGCTGCCGCCAATTACCACGCCCAGGGAGTCCGGCTCATCGCGCACGGCCTCGGCGGCGGCAAAGCAGAAGGCGGGGTAATCATCTTGGGCGTCATATACAAAGGCGCCGTGGTCGACTACCTCGTAGCCTTTGGCGGATAAATGCTGGGCCAGGGCCTCTTTGAGCTCAAAGCCGGCATGGTCGGTACCTAAGTGAACGCGCATGGCTCTCATTGTCTCCTAATTAACAGTGTAGTTTTCAATATTGTCTTGAGCTTAGCCTAGGGTAAAGCGTATGACTTCTCCCTCCGTAACGGGAATTGATACCTCCGCCTTTGACGCTGCCGTCACGCCCGCCAATGATTTATACCGCCACGTCAACGGTAAATGGATTGCCGCCCATGAAATCCCCGCCGACCGCCCCATTGATGGCGCCTTTCGGCAATTAGTGGATTTATCCGAAGAACGCGTCAAGGGCATCATCGAGGATGCTGCACAGCAAGCCGAGGCCGGTAGCGTGGCTGCCAAAGTGGGTGACATGTTCGCCTCGTTTATGAACACGGACCGGGTTGAGGCTTTGGGCGTAGCTCCTATTGCTGGGCCGTTGGCTGCCATCGCTGAAGTGCCCAACAAGGCTGAATTTGCCGCGCTGTTGGGCTCGCTGGGCCGCGTGGGCGTAGGCGGGGCCACGGGGCTTTACATCGATAACGACAGCACCAACCCAGAAATTTACCGCGCCTATTTCTACCAAGGCGGTTTGGGGCTGCCCGATGAGGCTTACTACCGCGAGGATCAGTACGCCGATATCCGCGCTGCCTACGTGAAGCATGTTGCCCAAATGCTGAAACTAGCTGGGGTGGCTGCTGATTTTGGGGTGGGCACTTTGGATACCGTGACCGACCATGATTATGAGTTGGCCGCCCAGCGCGTGATGGACCTAGAAACCAAGCTCGCGAGTTACCACTGGGATGTAGTCAAAGACCGCGACATGGAGCTAACTTACAACCCAATGCCGTGGGCCGACTTGGTAGCCAGCGCGCCTGAGTTTGATTGGGAGGCTTGGGTTAAGGCGCTTGGTTCCACCCCGGAAGCCATGGCAACCGTGGTGGTACGTGAACCCTCGTTTATTAACGGCTTTGGGCGTTTATGGCAATCTGAACCGATTGAAAACTGGAAGCTGTGGGCGGCCTACCACCTGATCAGCGGCGCCGCCGGGTATTTGCCCGATGAAGTAGTAGAAGCCAACTTCGACTTCTATGGCCGCACTTTGAGCGGTACGCCGGAGGTGCGCGAACGCTGGAAACGTGGCGTAGCTGCGGTAGAAGGTGCCTTAGGCGAGGCCGTGGGTGAAGTTTATGTAGGGCGCTACTTCCCACCATCGTACAAAGCTCGCATGGATGAGTTGGTGGGCAACCTGATTGCGGCCTACCGCGAATCCATCGAAAACTTGGACTGGATGAGTCCGGTTACCAAAGAAAAGGCGCTGGATAAGCTGGCGAAGTTCAACCCCAAAATCGGGTACCCGGTTAAGTGGCGCGATTATTCTAAGCTAGAGATTAAGCCTGATGATTTGGTGGGCAACATCACCCGCTCCCAAGAGTTTGCCACGGACCGCGAGTTGGCCAAGCTCAGCAAGCCGCTGGACCGTGATGAGTGGTTTATGACCCCCCAAACCGTGAATGCTTATTACAATCCCGGTTTGAATGAGATTGTGTTCCCGGCTGCGATTTTGGAGCCGCCGTTCTTTACTGCCGATGCGGATGATGCCGTGAATTATGGCGGCATTGGTGGGGTAATTGGCCACGAAATCGGGCACGGTTTTGATGACCAAGGCTCTAAGTACGATGGCGACGGCCGTTTGCAAGACTGGTGGACGCCGGAAGACCGCGCAGCTTTTGAAGAGCGCACGGGCGCCTTGATTGCTCAATATGATGCTTTTGTGCCTGAGCAGTTGTTGCCTGATGGCCCCCACGTTAATGGCGCGTTAACAATTGGCGAAAACATTGGCGACCTGGGCGGTTTGGCAATTGCGATTAAGGCTTACGCTATTTCGCTGTGCCGCAAGGCAGGGATTGAGCACCCAACCCGTGAGCAAGAAGCTGAGGCGTTGGCTAACGCCCCGGTGATTGATGGTTACACCGGTTTGCAGCGGGTCTTCTTGGGTTGGGCGCAAGTGTGGCAAACCAAGGCCCGCGATGAATTGGTTGAGTTGCGCATCGCTACTGACCCGCACTCCCCCGCTGAATTCCGCTGCAACGGGGTGGTGCGCAACATTGATGCGTTCTACGATGCCTTTGACGTAAAACCCGGCGATGCCTTGTATTTGGCACCCGAAGACCGCGTAAAGATTTGGTAGGTACCTAATATGCCAGGCGAGAACCTTACTCACGGTGAAGCGATCGAAAGAGCGAGTGTCGTAACGCACGTAGATAGCTACGCCATCGAACTGGATGTGGCCAGCGGCGCCAAACGCTTTGGCAGCAAGGTAACCATAAAGTTCAATGCCAAACCAGGCAGTTCCACTTACTTGGATTTAGTGGATGCCAAAGTTGACCGGGTGATTTTGAACGGCAAAAACTTAAAACCTAAAAAGGTGTATGCCGATAGCCGCATTACCCTGCCCAACTTAAAAGAGCACAACATTGTGACAGTTGAGGCTCGCTGCAAATACAGCAACACCGGCGAGGGCCTGCACCGCTTTGTGGACCCGGTTGACCAAAACGTGTATTTGTACACCCAATTTGAAGTGCCCGATGCTCGCCGCGTCTTTGCTAATTTTGAACAACCCGACTTAAAAGCCACGTTCCAATTAAAGGTAATTGCACCAGCGGATTGGAAAGTGATTTCCAATGAACCGGCAGTTAGTGACCCGGTAAAGACTGAGAAACACGGCGACATTGGCGTAGCCACACCGAAAGTTGCCATCTGGGATTTCCAACCCACCCCGCGCCTTTCCACTTATTTAGTGGCTTTGGTGGCTGGGCGCTATGCTTGTTGGCATAGCGAAGCCCAAAGCGTTACGGGCCGCACTATTCCGTTAGCGGTTTACTGCCGCGAGTCATTATCCGAGTATATGGATGCTGATTACATTTTGGATATTACCCGGAAAGGTTTAGAATTCTACGAAAAAGAATTCAATTATCCCTATCCATTCACAAAATACGATCAGCTTTTTGTGCCCGAATTTAACATGGGCGCGATGGAACACCCCGGCTGTGTTACCTTTACCGAGGCGTATGTATTCCGGGGCCAAGTACCTGATAGCCGCCGCGAGCGCCGGGTAGTTACCATTTTGCATGAAATGGCCCACATGTGGTTTGGCGATCTGGTAACCATGCAATGGTGGAATGACTTGTGGCTTAATGAAAGTTTTGCCGAATTCGCTTCCACGTTAGCTACCGCTGAGGTAACTGAATGGAAAGATGCTTGGGCCACTTTCTGCGCATCAGAAAAAACTTGGGCTTACCACCAAGATGCTTTGCCATCCACCCACCCTATTGTGGCGCCGGTTAAAGATTTGGAAGATGTTTACACCAACTTTGACGGTATCACTTATGCTAAGGGTGCTTCAGTATTGAAGCAATTAGTGGTTTATGTGGGCCGGAAAAAGTTTATGGAGGGCCTAACTAATTACTTTAAGCGTTATGAATACGCTAATAGTAAATTATCCGATTTGTTAACCGAATTAGAAGGCACCAGCGGGCGCCCGTTATTAGTTTGGGCACAAAAGTGGTTAGTGCGCGCTGGCACCAATACCTTGAAGTGTGAATTAACCACTAATGATGAGGGCATCATCGAAAGTTTTGCCGTGGTACAAACGGCCCCCGATGGTTACCCGGAATTGCGGCCGCATCGTATCTCCATTGGCTACTATGACCTTGACGACCAAGGCCAAGTGGTCCGTACCCATCAAGTTTCTTTGGACGTAAATGGTGAGCGCACTGAGGTACCCGCTTTGGTGGGCACGCACCGCCCTGGCCTCATCCTGCCTAATGATGATGACCTGAGCTTTGCCAAGATCCGGCTGGATATGAAGTCCGCCAACTTTGCCACTCAGCACCTGGCGCAAATGACTGACCCGGTGGCGCGCGGCTTGCTGTGGGCCTCGGCGTGGGATTCGGTGGCCGATGGCGAATGGGCCGCGCAGCAATACATTGATTTTGCCCTGCGTAACCTGCCTGCAGAAACTAACAGCACCACTACCCAAGAGGTTTTGAATGACTTAAGTGGGGCGGCTCACCTGTATGTTGACCCGAGCCTGCGCCAAAGCGCCATCGAGAAACTCGCGGCAGCGCTGTGGGATATGGCCCAGCAGGCTGAGCCCGGCTCGGACCGTCAATTGCAATTTGTGCGCGCTTTCAGCGCTAACGCCAACACGCCAGAACAGGCCGCCATCGTGCGTAGTTTGGTAGATGGCACGGCAGAATTACCTGGTCTGAAAATCGATACTGACCTGAAGTGGGATTTGCTGGCCGGTTTAGCTCGCAACAATGCCTTGCACGATGGTGAAATTGATGCCGCATTAGAGGCGGACAAGACTGCCACCGGTGAGCAGGCTGCGGCCCGCGTGCGTGCGGAGATTGCCACCCCTGCCGCCAAGCAAGCTGCGTTTGACAGCATCGTCGAAAAGCAAGGGGCCCCCAATGCGGTGATCCGTTCTACCGCTGCCGGGTTCCGCACGGTTAATGACCCGGCAGTGTTACAACCGTTCTTGGCTAAGTACCTTGATGCGCTTAACAACATTTGGGAAACTCGCACTTACCAAATGGCTGAAGAGTTGATCAGCGGACTCTACCCGCACCGCATTGCTAGCCCCGAGTTGCGCGATGCCGTGCAGCATTGGCTGGATAAGAACCCCAAAGCTGCCCCGGCCTTCCGCCGCCTCGTTATCGAGGAACTCGCCGATACGGAGCGGGCCCTCAAGGGCCAACACACCTCCAAATTAGCACTCTGACGCGCGACCCACTGTGTTGTCGCTTCCGCTTGTGGACCTCTTCTGTCTACGGCGCTCCGCTCCGTCTTGTGGCACATCACGCGAGCGTTCAAATTAAGATTTCGTCGCGGGCGCGCAAATAGCCCCAGCAACCTTGCGTAATCGCTTGGTGCCGGGGCTATTAACTATTCAGTTTTACCGGGAAACCATGTTCATGGTGTCAACTGCTACGGGAGCAACGCTGCTGAAACCGACTAGCTGGGCAACGCCCCAGCGGTAGGTGGACATCCAGCTTTGTCCCGTGGGGTCAGCCCAAATCATCGCAGAGTAACGCGAACCGTCGCGGCCATCGTTCACCTGCACGTCGAAGCTGAAGGTTTGGCCTACGTTACCGAAAGCCGAGTTCCAGTTACCTTGCAAGTGGCCGGTATCGGTAGCCAAACGGATGGCAGCTAGCAAGATGTAGCCACCCTCAACTTCGCGCACCTGATGGGAAACGCGCTGAGCATGCACGCCCGGCGGAGTGCCGTTGATATCAACGTCGCCATTGCGGTGGAAGCGAACCTGCAGGTCATACAGGTGCTCATAGGAGGCGCCACGGTCATTCAACAAACCAAGGAACACTTCAACTGAGTCACGCTCGTGAGTGCCATCGCCCGTGGAATCGGGGGTGTTGTCATTTACGTTAGCTAGCACGTAGAGGTAGCTGAACCCAGCCCCGCCATCGCGCCACAAGGTGCGGACATCAGCGGTGGCCCCAGCGGCGCTGCCAGCAGTGTTAACTCCGGTGCGGATCACGTCAGCATTAGCCCAAGCAGCCGAATCGAAGTTAGGGGTTGTTACAGTCTGAGCCACGGTGGTGACCGATAGCCCTTCCCGGAAAGTGATTTGGCCGTCCCAGATGTGACCTTGTGGCGATTGTTGCGAACCTTCGATGGAGGTCACTACCAGGCCAACTTCGGAACTCTCGGTCGGGGCGTGCGCGATACGAACAATCCAAGCCCGGTCATTAACAAAAGCCGAAACTCCGTCAACCTCAATTTCAGCACCAACTGAGTTGGTTAGCACGCCATCAGGCCAGACAATGAAGTCTTGACCAGCGTATTCAATGCCCAAGCGGCGCCCAGCCGAACCACCCGGAGCGCGGATTTCACCCGGCACTACTGGCAGATCAGCAAGCACATAGAGGGCGTCAGCCGACCAGCGAGCGGTGAAACCACCGGTGCCAGTGGCAAACGGCTCTAGCGGCAGCAGGCCAATTTGCGCGTCGTAACCGGCTTGGTCTACGGAAACCGTAGCACCAAACACATTGGAGGTGCGGATAATCGGAGCCAGTTCCCAAGCTGGGTTCTCAGCGCGAGTATCGTAAGCAATACCGCCCAGGATGGAACCGAAGAAAGCAGGCTTAGCTTGGAAATCGGCATCGAACAGCAGCGGAGCTTGGTCAGCACGCCACGAGCGGTTGTCGGTGAGGCCCCAGATGGTCAGGTTATCAATGTCGCCGTGAGTTGCCTGGTGGCGGCGGATAATCTCAAACGCCTGGTAGTAGTAGTGACCCTGCGCTAGCAGACCCGCTTCAGTTACCGGGGTGGGGATGGTTACGTCAACCTCGGTAATGGCTTGCAATACCGGGCGGTTGATGAAGCCATTGCCAGCAGCGAACAGTTCCAGTGCGTCAGCCAAGCCCTGTACCGGCCATTGCAGACCAGCGTGGAATTGGTGGCCAACGCCATCAACTGCGGCGCCATTGTCAATCAGCCAGTTGGTGATGTTGAGCAACACGTAACGCTTGGTGTTGGTGTTTACCTGGCGCACGCCACCGATGAAGCTATCCAAACCACGCTCAGTGTTGTAGTCGTTAATCCACAAGGTAATGCGGTTATCGCCAGCGGCACGGAAGTCCGAGCCTCGGCCTTGGCCATCTACGTGGAATACGTTGTTGAAGTAGTAGTCCGCATAAGCGAACGCGTACAGCAAGAAGTTAGAACCAAAGCCATCAGCGCCAGGGCCAAAGGCTTGGAACCAAGGCGAGTTCTCACGCATACCAGAAGCCACATTGGGGTTACCGGCCACTACCTCGTTGGCTACCTCATAGGAGTTAATCGGGTTGGTGGCAGAGCCAAACAGGCCATAGTCAGCGGCGATGTTGCCAGCAACTGCCTCAATGTGGGCGCGCAGGCGCTCACGCATGATGGCGGTGTCGCCGGGCACTTGCCAGTTCAGTTGGCGCGAGCCAGGTTGCCCATCCACGGTGAAGAACCAAGCCGGAGTTTGGCTGTGCCAAACCAGCACGTGGCCGAACATGGTCAGGTTATTGTCACGCGCAAAGTTCAGCATCGCAGTGGCTTGCGGGTGGCGGCGGAAACTATCCAAACCGGTACCACCGAACCAAGCCTCAGGCTTCATGTGGTTTTCACCTACGATGTGGTTGAAGTGGTGCAATACCATTTCACCGGCGGTGCCACTCAATTCGCGAGTATCCACGGCCACGCCCACAGCGGGGATGTTCAACGTGGTATGCAGACCAGGCAGATCGCGCTGCCAGCTCACCAGCTCAGGTACGTAAATTTCGAACTGGTCGATGGCGAAGTCAGCAGTGTTGCCGATGTCGCCCGATACCCAAGGGGTTTCGAAATACAGGTTGGCTTGGCCATCGAACATCGGGAACGCAAACGAACCGGAGATTGGGGTCCAACCAGCACCGACGGCGATGCCGGTTACCAAGTTGGTGAAGTTGCCATCAGTTTGCGAACTCAGGGTCAGGTTACCGCTGGTGCCGTCCAGGAAGCGGGCGTAGCCACGGAAGCGGTAGTTGCGCCCGCCATCCAAGATGTTGGCCACGTTAATCATCGGGCCGTCACCTTGGTTGTCGCGGTTGTTCAGGGCCAAACCGTAGGCAAAATCGCCAGCGCCCGGAATCCAGCTGAAGTATGCATCGCCCTGGTTCACAAAGGCAGCGTTGGTGGAGGTGGTTTGACGCTCAAACCAGAAACCAACTTCATCGCCCTCGGGGCCAAATGCGGCTACGTCGCCATCGGCATCGAACATCGAAGCCAGCACTACGGTGCCTGGTTCAATCTCAGCCAAGTCAGGCGAGGGCGCGGTACGCCAGACGTAAACATAATCTACGTAGAAGCGGTAGGTGGGGTAGCCCTCCACATCGGAAGTAACGATGCGAACGTTGGCACCCACATCTACCGGAGTCCAGGTACCGGAGATGGTGGTCCAGCCCTCATTGTTGATGGCGGCGCGGCCGATGTGTGGCCAGCCGGGTTGGCCCAGGAACATGGCATCAGCGGTCGCCGGGCCATCTTCAGCGATGCGGATGCTCATCTCAAAGAAGTAGCTGGCGTTACGCTCCAACATGCCTGCGAAGCTGCCGAGGCCATGCCAGTCTTCGCTGCGACCAATCTGTAGCACATTGCCTTCACCAAACGGGTTGGCAAGGATAGCTGCGGTGGTGCCGCCGTGGCCAGCATCCCAGTCACCGAAGTTGTTAGCGGAGAAGTCTAGGTGGTCAACTAAAACCCAAGTTTCGCGGCCATCGGTTTCCACCTCTGGTACGAACAGTGGGTCAATTACGTTGGTGAATACGCCACCATCGCCCCCGAAGGAGGTATCGCCTTCGGTTTGGAAATCATTGAAGTAAATAACTTCGCCGGTGGCTACGCGGGTAACGCGTACATCGTCCACATAGAAAGTACCAGCAGTGCCGCCAACTAAGCGGGCGTGGTTGATGCCAGTGCTCCGGGCGATGAAGGTAGTGTTGATATTTGCCCAGTTTTCGGTGCTCAGTGCGGTGTTGCCGATCCAAGCGAAATCATTGCCATCAACTTGGGATACGAAACGAGCCGCACCGCCGGTGGTGCCATCCAGCACGCGAGCTTCTAAGCGGTATTCCTCGCCGCCATCAAAAAGGGTGCCGGGAATTTGCAGGCCTTGCCAGTCGGCGGTTTGGGCGATGCTGAGCACGCGGTTGATTTCCGGGGTTTCCGGTTCAACTACTGGAGCTAACGGGTCAATGTCATTGGCAAAGGTGCCACCATCGCCACCAAAGGAGGTGTCGCCAGGGGTCTCAAAGTCATTGGCGTAAACTACCGAACCGTCAACGCGGGTCACCAGTAGGTCATCAACGTAGAAAGTGCCGGGTGCATTACCTACCAAACGAACGTGGTTGATGCCAGTGCTGCGAGCAGTGAAGGTTGCGTCAATGTCAACCCAGGTTTCGGTGTTAACGGCAGTGTGGCCGATCCAGGCAAAATCATTGCCGTCAGTCTGCGAAACGAATCGCACGGCGCCAACCGGATTGGCATCTAGCGCGCGCGCTTGCAGGCGGTAAGTCTCGCCGCCCACAAACATGTTGCCGGGGATTTGCAGACCTTGCCAGTCAGCGGTTTGGGTGATGCGCAGGGCGCGGTTCGGGGTGGCAGGTTCGGTGCCAGGGCCAGGCTCCGGCGCAGGTGCAGGTGCCGGGGCTGGTGCAATTTGGGTGACTACGATGGAGTCAATCCGGAAGTCGAATACCTCCAGACCATCAATGTCGGTAACGCCAATCCAAGCGTTAGCGCCTGCTACTGCGGTCCAAGTGCCACTCAGGGTAGTCCACTCGTCGGCAGTGATGGCGGTGCCGGGCCAGCCGCTCACATAATTAAAGCCAGGTACACCGATGATGCGCGCGTTAGCCGTGCCCTCAACGCCAGGAGCTAACCGCAAGGTAGCCTCAAAACGATACTGGGCACCTTCGGTCAACAAGCCAGCGGGGGTTTGCGGGCCGTCCCAGTTGTTGGTACGGGTTACGTTGAGCACCAGGTTTTCCGATGGGGTTTCCACCCGAGTCACGGTTTCGGGGATGTAGGGCAGCGCGGGTTCAAAGTCGCCAACCAACTGCCAAGGACCCCATGGGGTGTGGGGAGATTGGTTACGGCTATGCCATTGGTTGCGGAACAATTGGCCTTCGTAAAGCACCACGTTGCCCGGCTCGGCATACACCCACGAAGCGGTCCATTCGGCCACCACGGTTTCATCGGCAGCTACGTGGTAAACGCCGTATTCCATCCAGGGGCCGTTGGGGTCGCCCGGGCGCTGGTTTTGCGTCCACCATTGCGCGATGAAAACACGATCGCCTAGGGCAACTAGGTCACCATTGTTGTAGATTGCGGTCGAAACCCATTCGGCTGCCTCAGGCAGGGCGGGAGCTACGGGATAAACCGGCTCGCCAAATTCGGTTTCATAAGTGACGGTTACATACTCCGGAACTACTTCCAGCACGGCATCGCCATTAACGCGCCAAGGCGCCCAAGTGCCATCTTGGAAATCCAGATCGGTAACGGTAATTGCTGGGGTGGCTGCAGCGGCGGGTGCCGAGGTGATACCAGTAGCGGTGAGGGCAGTGGTGCCCACAAGAGTTGCAGTGACAACTGCGGCAGTTTTCCGCAGCCAGGCACGCATGCCCGGCGTAGGTCGCGCAGCCTTAAACGGTCGCACAGTACTAAACATCCTTAAACGCTCCCTTGCGTTGTTGTTGGCCGTTTCAGTGTTTGCTGAACCGCCGTGAGTGGTGGCGGGCGGCCAAGTGGGTGTCAACTCCTAATGCCGTGGGGGCATAAGGTTAGGGATGAGTGTGACGTACGATGAAGCACGGTGTGCGCTTCTATCTAAATTTGAGTACTTCAAACTAGCACTACTCAAATCACGAATGGTCACTAGTGTGACTTTATGCGCCAGCTAAATTAGTTCAATCAGTGCCTTAACCAAACGCTAAAAAGTCCGACTCCTAAATGAAAGAGCCGGACCCTTAACCAGGAACATCAGAACGGGCGACAACAACGCGAGCTAGTGCCACAAGGCCAAAGTCGCCACAGGCGGATGCGGTAACGCCGCAGATCGCCAATATGGCGATTTTATAAAGTGGCAGTGACGTGGACGGTGGTACCTGCTGGGGCATAGGGTACTAGCTGACCTTCGATGGGTTTGCCATCAACGGTCAGGTGCGCGCGCGAGCCCGGCTTGCCGCTGTTTTGCACGTCGATGATGTACGTGGCGCCGCGCGCTTGTCGGGTTACCGTGAACGATGGCACATCGGGTCCGATTTGTGGGTCAACTACTAAACCATCGTAATCCGGGCGTACGCCCAAAAGATATTGCGAGGCAGTGACAAAATTCCACGCTGCGGTGCCAGTGAGCCAACTGTTTTTGGCTTCGCCATGCTTGGGTGCCTCTTTGCCAGCAATCATCTGGGCGTAAACGTAGGGCTCCATGCGGTGAATCTCGGAAATATCTTCCCGATATGCCGGAGTAATGCGCTTGTAATGGTCAAAGGCGCTGGCCCCGTCACCCACCACGGTTTCGCCGATGATGACCCATGGGTTGTTGTGGCAGAAAATGCCGCCGTTTTCTTTGTAGCCCGGCGGGTAAGTGCTAACCTCGCCGAGTTGAACTTGGTAGGTGGTGTATGCGGGGTATTGCAACACCATGCCATGTTGCGTGCCCAGGTATTTATCCACGCTAGCGAGCGCCTTACCGGCGGGCGAGTTCTTGTACTCTTCCGATGATGGGTCTTTGGAATCCACACCAATCCCGGCCATGACCGCAAAGCCTTGGGGTTCAATCCAGATTTTGCCTTCTTTATCTTTGTCGGTACCTACCGGGTTGCCGTAGTAATCGTAAGCGCGCAAGAACCAGTTGCCGTCCCACCCATGCTCCAGCATGTTGTGTTCCATCTTTTCAACCTCGGCCCAAGCCCGCGCCGCCTCTTTGGCATCGCCTCGATGCTCAGCTAAACGAGCGTACTCCTTGCCGTACAGCACAAACTGCGCGCCGATAAAAGTGGATTCAGCGCTGCCACCAGCTTGGTTTTCCGTAGTTTGGAAGCTCTCACCCGGCGTGGTGCTAAAGCAGTTCAGGTTGAGGCAGTCATTCCAGTCTGCCCGTCCAATTAGCGGCAAGCCGTGTGGGCCCAGGTGGTTAATAACGTGGTCAAAGCTGCGTTTTAGGTGCTCCATCAGCGGCACTTCGCTGCCTTCGGCGTTATCAAACGGCACGGGTGCATCCAAAATGCCCCAATCGCCAGTCTCTTTCAAGTAACCGGCCACGCCCGCTACCAGCCACATCGGGTCATCATTAAATCCTGAGCCCAAGTTGTGGTTACCGCGTTTGGTGAGCGGTTGGTACTGGTGGTACGCGGAGCCATCGGGGAATTGCGTTGAAGCAATGTCAATGATACGCTCCCGCGCCCGCTCCGGTACCAGGTGAACAAAGCCCAGCAAGTCTTGGTTGGAGTCGCGGAAGCCCATGCCGCGCCCAATGCCGGTTTCAAAGTAACTTGCTGAACGGGACATGTTGAAAGTAACCATGCACTGGTACTGGTTCCAGATGTTTACCATCCGGTCCAGTTTCTCATCCGTACTCTTCACCTTATAAGTCGAAAGCAGGTTGTTCCAGTAATCTTTCAGTTCGGCTACGGCGGCATCAACGGCAGCGCCGGTGGCAAACCGCTCCATTAACTTATGCGCGCGTTCTTTGTTAATGATTTGGTGGGCGCCATCTTCCCATTTTTCGGCATCGGGGTTTTCGATGTAACCCAGCACCACCACAACCTCTTTGCTTTCGCCCGGGGCCAAAGTTAGGTCGATTTGGTGGGCGCCGATGGGGTACCAGCCCGAGGCAATGGAGTTGTGGCATTGGCCCTCGCGAGGTACTTGGGCCTCAGCCAAATAATTATAAAGCCCCACAAAACTATCGCGGTCCGTATCAAAACCACCAGTGGGTACGTTTACGCTGAACACGGCATAGTGGTCGCGGCGTTCGCGGTATTCAGTTTTGTGGTAGATGGCGCTGCCCTGAAACTCCCCCAGTTTGGCGTTTTCTTCGACTTCTACCTCGGCGAGCGAAAGGTTGCGTTGGTAGTTGGTTTGGTCATCTTCGGCATTCCACAAGCAGAACTCCACATATGGGAAAGCTTTGATGGTTTTGGCAGCATCTGAGGTGTTGGTGAATTTGAGTTTTTGCACTTCAGCCGTTTCACCTAATGGCACCAAAAATGTGGTTTCCACCCGCAAGCCATTACGCTCGCCCGTGATTACCGAGTAACCCAAGCCGTGGCGGCACTCGTAAAAGTCGAGGTCAGCCTTGACGGGCAGCCAGGTGGGCGTCCACACATCGCCGCCATCGTTGATGAAGGTGTACCGGCCCCCGATGTCGGTGGGAATGTTGTTGTAACGGTAACGCAACAGCCGACGCATTTTGGCGTCGCGATAGAAGCTGTACCCGCCGCCGGTGTTGCTCAGCAGGGCAAAGTAGTTTTCCGAGCCCAGGTAGTTGATCCAAGGCGACGGCGTTTTAGGCGTCTCAATTACATACTCCCGCGCCTCATCATCGAAATGCCCAAACTTCATCAGTTACCCCTTGCTAAATCCGTGGTTTCGAGATGCCGCTATGCGGCTCCTCAACCGACGGCAGTTACGCCAATCAACATGAAGCCTAGCGCACCTTGGCGTGGATTGTGGGTTATTTTCGATACCGAAGTTTTGGGTCTAGGTAGTCACGTAGGCCATCGCCTAAAAGGTTAAAACCGAGCACGGCTAACCCGATGGCAAGGCCCGGAGCTAGCACCAAATTGAGCCGATAACTTAGGAAAGCTTGCGAATCTTGCAACATGCGGCCCCACGATGGTGTAGGTGGCGGCGTGCCCAACCCAAGGTAGCTCAGCCCCGCTTCGGCTAGGATGGCGATGCCGAACGCAACTGAAGCATGCACGATGAGGCTACCGGCGATGTTGGGGAATACGTGCGTGAGGGCAATGTGGCGGTTACCCGCCCCTGAGGCGCGCGCGGCAGTTACATACTCGCTGTTAAGCACGGAAAGCGACCCGGCCCTGGTAATGCGAGCAAAGGCTGGAATGCCCGCGATACCTAAGGCCAGGGCTGCCGCCATCGTGCTAGCCCCAAAGGCTGCCGCAAAGATGATGGCTAATAACAGGCCCGGGATTGCCATCATCAGGTCAAAGCCCCGACCCAGCACCGCGCCTACCGCACCGCCTTTAATTGCCGCGATTAGCCCGAACGGGATTCCGATCAGGGCACCGATGGCTACCACGATGGCGCCGACCAGCAACGTTACCCTGGCGCCTGCCATCACTTGGCTGAGCACATCGCGGCCTAGGCGGTCGGTGCCGAACCAATGCGCCGCCGAGGGGCCTTGCAGCCTGATGGCGGGTTGCGCTAACACCGGGTCAAATGGGGTCCACACCAGTGAGACCAGCGCCAGCAATACCACGGCAGTTACTAGGGCGGCGCCGACCCACATTGACCACCGCGCGCGGGTTTTCCAATGAGGGAGTTTCATGCGGGCACCTCACGCACACGCGGGTCGATGGCAAGGTAAGCGAGTTCCGTAAGCAAATTGGCGGCGATGATGACGGTCACCAACATCATTACAATGCCTTGCACGGTTTGCAGGTCGCGGTTGGCCACGGCATCGACCAGCATGGAACCTATTCCGGGGATTTGGAAAACTCGCTCCACCACTACCGCGCCCACCAGCAGTGCAGCGAATTGCACGCCGCTAATGGTGACGATGGGGATGGCTACATTGCGCAGGCCGTGAACCCAAAACGCGCGCCACCTGGTGAAACCCACCCCCAAGGCGGTTCGCATATAGTCTTGCCCCATCATCTCTACCACGGCAGACCGGATATACCGGGTCAAAATGGCGCCTTGAATTAGGCCCAGCGTGATTACGGGCAGGGTGACGCGCCTGATGAACTCCGTGAAATCGAAGGCGGGCGGCATCCAACCCCCGGTCGGCAGCCAGCGCAGGCGTACCGCAAACAGGGCCACCAGCAGCAGCCCCAGTAAAAACGCAGGCACTGCTACGCCGATTTGGCTGGCGCCGCTAACTACCGTTCCGACCACGTTCTTTCGTTGCATCGCGGCTAGGGCGCCGAGTGGGATGGCGATAATTAACGCCAGCAACAGCCCCAGAATCACCAGGATTAGCGTGACTTGCACTCGGTCTAGTATGAGTTCGCTAATGGGCCGCCCGGTGGTGAATGAGTTCCCAAAGTCTAGGTGTAGTAAGCCCCACAGCCACATGCCATATTGGGCCAGCAGCGGGCGGTCCGTGCCGGTTCTGATTCGCCAGGCTTGCAGGGCATCTGGCGTGGCGTTCATGCCCAAGGCTACCGATGCGGCGTCGCCCGGCAACACCCTCAGCAGAAAGAACACCACAGCGGAAGCCACCAGCCAGGCCACTACCGCCTGCCCCACCAGCCGCAAAATGTATCGCCCCATGGTCGTCTAAAATTTATGATCAATTCCGGCTTGCTTCATTATCGCATTCGCCGTGTGTCGGGACTTAATTTTTCCATCAACCGTAAAATATTTCTGAGAGACGGGGCTAAACCAAACTTCATGATCGCCCTTACCTTGGCGAAAAAAATAGCAACCGTTTGCTTTCAGTATTTCACGTACTTGCTTTTCAAAAAAAGCCATTTAAGCTGCTACCAATTCTCTGGTAGATGCGATTCTTAAATTAACCGGGGTCTTGTTGGTTCCATTTAGTTCAAGCAATTCAGGTACAGCGAAACGGAGCCGCTCAACAAGAGCATCAAATGATCCGGACTCAAGTACCAGACCTGGTACTTCATCACTAGTGGCAATCCATACTTCAGCCTCGTCATCCCAGTCAAACATTACACGGTACGTACTCACCCGCTTAGTATATCACCGCCAGCGGATTTGGGTTAGATCCATGGATTCGGTTACGCCGTTGGGTTGAATTCCGGTCAGGTTAATGTCGGCGACGGTGAGGCGCGGGGCCAGGTACAGCACGATGGCGGGGGCATCTGCGACAATCTCGCGAACGATGGTGCGCATGCCTTCGACCCACTGCTCCGGGGAGCCTTGGTCGGCTGCATTTGCGATTTGCATAATAGCGGGGTTGTCATAACCAACATAATAATTAGGGTCACCAAATACCGTGAGCAAATCCCAGGCTTCGGAATGCATGATGATGCTCATGCCAAAGTCGTGATTTCTAAACACTTGATCTAACCAAACCGCCGGGAATTCTAGAATATTTATGCTGGCATTAACGCCTACTTGAGCTAAATAAGATTGGATTACCTCAGCGGCCTGGGTAGCATAAAGCAGATTAGGTACATCAAGCGTGACATTAAGTTCGGTTATCCCTTGTTCCGCGGCATATTCGACAATCAATTCCCGCGCTCGGGCTGGGTCATAAGGGAATTCATTTGTTAAGTCTTCAAAGAATGGGTCTTGTGGCGTTACCATCGTCGCTACTAAAGTTCCAAACCCCGCCGCTACGGCATCGTTCAAAGCACTAAAATCAACGGCATAAGCAAAAGCGCGGCGCACCCGTACGTCATCAAATGGTGGGCGCCGGTTATTGAAACTCCATAACACATCGCCAGTTGAAGTACCAACCAATACCTGCACGCCCGGTTCGTTTTCTAATTGGCGGGTTTGATCCCCACTAGCCAGGTTAACCATCATATTGATTTCCCCAGCCCGGAAAGCATTTACCGCCGCCGTGGTATCTTGCATATAGCGGACTTCAATCCGTTGCATTCCAGGTGGCTCGCCCCAATAATCCTGGCGCCCTTCCAAAATAATATGTTGCCCAGGTGAAACACTGGTAACTGTAAATGGCCCAGTGCCAATGGTTTCAGTGGCTTTATCAAAGTCAATATCAGCGGGGAAAATTGCTCCGGCTGGCGTACCTAAGGTAAATAGAAACTGATTTGACGGGCGGCTTAACGTGACTCGCACATGTAAATCATCAATAGCTTCAGTTTTCTCAATTATCGCCATACCGCCCGCGATAGCATTAAGCCAATCAGTTTGGGTGCGGTCAAAACTGGCTACTACATCGTGGGCCGTAAATGGGGTTCTACTCAAATTGAAAAAGGTGACACCGGGTTGCAAATAAAAATCGTATACTAATCTGTCGTCACTAATAGTCCAACTATGTGCCAGTAAAGGCTCAATATCGCCATTCTGGCCAATCTTGACTAGCGTTTCATAAACATTATTCAATAATAATTGCGGAATTGCCGCGCCAGAGGTAGTGGTAAAGTCCAAGTTTATCGGTTCTGCCCCTGTTGCCACCACCAATTCATTCCGATCGCCAGCCACTCCCCCGCCCGGACTCATCGCCGTCCACCCCGCGTTGCATCCAGCCGCGAGCGCCACCGCCACTACCCCTGAGACAGCAGATTTAGCAACCCGCTTCAGCCAAGCAAAGCGCACCACGAGTAACACCTTACTGAGGTTCGCCCTGGTTCCGTCGAAAGCGCGGCTGCGCGCTACCGATTATTAGTCGGTCACGAGAATATAAGGGCATTACGCTGATCTATTGCGTGCGTACATCCTGCAACAAATCTCGTGTAACCTTCGGTATCTGATGGAATCTGACTCTTGACATCTTTTTCGCCCAACAATTCCTGGTAGTTCCCGGTGCTCGGATCGTAAGTTGTGAGGTCTACGATCTGTCCAGTGCTAGCATCAAGAAACGTATCTAGCTTCCAGAATCTGATGAATCTATCAAAATCATTTTCGAACAATTTGAGGAATCGGTCACGGGCAAAAGCCTTAAGCAACCCATTCGGCCCTGGCTGATTAGTAAAGTATTGTTTCAACCAGTACAAAGTCAGGTCGGGGCGATCAAAAACCCCGCTAGCGCCGCCTCTTCTTTGATTTACTGATCCGTTACGGCGTTCCCATGCTACATGGCCTCCAAGGGTACGAGCCTCACGAATGAATGATCGCCAGTCAACGTCCGCCTTCTGCGCCCAACATATACTCGGACCGAAATAGTCAGAGCCTAACTTAATTGTCTGTCCCGCTACGGGTAATATTAGGCTGTATCTATTCGCGCGATGAACGACCGATGGCTTAACACCAAGCGCATCTTCCCACTGAAACCTAGTTGCAATATCCTGGTAAAGCTGAAAGCTGCAACTGTCTGGATCTTTGTACTTCCCCTGAACCATCCACTCAGGCTGAAAATCGAGGTAATGCATCGGGTTCATTTAGACCGTCGCTTTAATCGTTTAATTATCAAAATGACAATCGGTGCGACGACAGCTAGCGAAATCAACACTAGAACCAATCGTATCGATAGCGGCATCTCAGAGTGAATCAGACCATAAAACCAACCCACCAACACCAGCACCAATGCTAATGGGAACAACAAAACAATACCTAAGCAACCCGAACCGCCAGCACTCGAGGTGTTAGTGCTAACGGCGTTATCCTCGTTATAACACTTGCGAGAACAATAACCATGCGCTCCCGATCCAGCTTCATATTTTTTGTTGCAATAAGTACACTTCATGACAAAATCCACTAGTAACGAGGGCGGTAGTTCACATAGTCTGCATTGACGTAACCGATTTTGCCGTTGTATCGATACCAATCCGCCGAACTACACTGATCAGCTAATAAGGCAACGGAAGAAATGTTTGCAGAAGCAGGAGCGGATATAACCAGTCCCGAACCAAGAATAAATGTAAGCAACGTGGAGGCAAATTTCGTATTCATAGAAAAAGGCTACCCCCCCCCGCGATCCGCAACTTTTACGATATAAATTGACAATTCCGAACTTGTTCGGAATACTGATGGACATGTCTGCAACTATGGCACCTCCGATTTGGTTTTCTGATCTTTCGAGAGACTCTAAGGCCGTTGCCGCCGCTGCCGATAACGGTCCGGTCACCATTAAGCGTCGCGATGGAGATGATCTGCTGCTATTACGCAAGGCTGAAGTCGAGCAAGAACGCGCTGGCGTGGACTTAATTTCGCTAGTTGTGGCCGCAGCAGTCTCGCAAAATATCAGCGATGAATACGTTTTCCAACTTGTCCGAGCGTTTCCTTGGGCTAATGCCTTGCCCGAAAGTGAGCAACGCGAATTCGCGGCAGAAGTGCTGACAACCGCCCAAGCGGCCGCCGCGTTATCGTCATTCGGGAAACTGGCCACGGTGGTATCGGCATGGAAGTCTACCGCTTGGGCCTACGCGAACGGCTACCCGCGCGAAAACCTCGATTTCATTATTGACCATACTCCGGTTATTAGGCCGTGACAGCGATGGCAAAAACCTCAAGCGTCACCCGGCCCACTAAAAAGTCCGAATACCTCATTGAGTTCGGATCGAACCAGGCTGGGAAAGGTTGGACAGACCTACTAGCTACCAAACGCAATGCTCTGGTTGACGCATGGGATCAGTTAACTCGGGATCCGCTCGCCGAGAATCCGCAAATTCATTCTTTGAAAGGTTCATTGGCGACTATTACCCGCGGTGGTGTTGAACATAAACAACGGCAGTATGAAATGCCAAATGGTGCGCGGATTTGGTTTTATGTTATCGAAGGTAACCCCGGCACTGTAATTCTTGACGATATCTATACCGCGCATCCCAACCAAACCAAATAACTTCTAAGGCAGTCGTAGCCTCTACGTGGCAGCACGTAGGGCTGCGGATAACTTTAAGCAGCGAATTGGGGTAGTTGCGTAGGGTGTGCCGAGCGCCCGAAATCCGGGTGTAAACTAGGCAACATGTCAATGATTGCGACTATGGCTCCCCAGGTTGAATATCAACCGCCGGGGATGCGGGTTGTCCCGATGTCGAGGTCCGATTATGAGATGTTGCCTGAAAAACCCAAAGCAGAATGGGTTAAGGGAAAGGCATACATAATGATGGCTCCAGTGGCATTTGAGCACGGCAAGGCATCCATGCGACTCGGAAAACTCTTGATGGCACCGTCAAAATAAATCTCGCCGATATCCTTTAGTCTTGAAGACATAAAGCACAGCCAGCCCGGAAGGTTACGAAAACCAACCGGACTGGATTATTTCCCTGGTTTCGCTCAATGCCGCTAAAGCGGCTGGCTCAACCGACGGTACTATTGTTTGCGGACTTCTAGGCCAGGCAAGTTGGCATCGAAGCTGGCGCCTGCCGGGCGGTCTACGATGACGGTCGAGCCATCGGTAATCGCACCAGCCAAAAGCTGCTTAGCCAAGCGATCGCCAATTTCGCGCTGCACCAAGCGGCGCAACGGACGCGCCCCATAGGCGGGGTCAAAGCCCTGCTCAGCCAACCACGTGCGCGCGGCCGGGGTAACTTCCAGAGTGATGCGCCGATCCGCGAGCCGCTTAGCAAACGAAGCAACTTGCAGATCGACGATGGAGCCGAGGTCGCCTAGGGATAACGGGTCAAACATGACGATGTCATCTAAGCGATTCAAGAATTCTGGCTTAAAGGCGGAACGCACGGTTGCCATTACGGCATCGTTCTTTTCTTGGTCATTCAGCGAGGGGTCAATTAAGTATTGCGACCCTAAATTAGAGGTTAATACCAAAATGACATTGCGGAAATCAACTACCCGGCCTTGGCCATCAGTTAAGCGCCCATCATCTAATACTTGCAGCAAGATATTGAATACATCAGGGTGAGCTTTTTCTACTTCATCCAATAACACTACCGAATATGGGCGGCGGCGCACCGCTTCAGTTAATTGGCCGCCTTCTTCATAACCCACATAACCGGGAGGCGCACCAACTAAGCGGGCCACGGAATGCTTTTCACCGTATTCCGACATATCGATGCGAACCATCGCCCGTTCATCATCGAACAAGAAATCGGCTAAAGCCTTAGCTAATTCAGTTTTACCAACGCCAGTTGGGCCCAAAAACAGGAAGGAGCCAGTGGGGCGGTTGGGGTCAGAAACGCCAGCGCGCGCCCGGCGCACCGCATCGGCCACGGCAGTCACGGCATCTTGCTGGCCAATTAGCCGCGAGCCAATTACGCCTTCCATGTCCAGCAGCTTTTCAGCTTCGCCTTGCAGCATCCTGCCTGCAGGTATGCCAGTCCAAGCCGAAACTACTTCAGCAATTTCATCGGCATCAACTTTGTCGGCAATCATCGGGCCGGTAGCAACCTCTACCCCATCAGCGCCAACCGTAACCCCAACTTCGGCGGCTTTTTCTTCCGCTTCAGCAGCTTGCAATTCAGCTTCCAACGCCGGGATTTCACCATATTGAATTCGAGCAGCCGCCTCTAAGTCCCCTTCCCGCAAGGCAATTTCGGCATCAGTGCGCTTTTGATCTAGTGACGCACGCAATTCACCAACTCGGTTATGCCCCGCTTTTTCCGCTTCCCACCTCGCCGTCAAAGCCTGCAAATGTTCGCGCTTATCCGCCAATTCGCGGCGCAAAGCTTCTAAGCGGGCAATTGACCCTTCATCTTTGGAATCAGATAAAACAACTTCTTCCATTTCCAACCGGGTAACTTGGCGCTGCAATTCATCAATTTCAATTGGTGAACTATCCAATTCCATCCGCAACCGCGAGGCAGCCTCATCCACCAAGTCAATAGCTTTATCAGGTAATTGCCGCCCGGTTATATAACGGTCGCTCAAAGTTGCCGCAGCAACCAGCGCCGAGTCGGAAATAGTTACTTTATGGTGCGCTTCATAACGCTCTTTGAGCCCGCGCAGGATGGCGATCGTATCTTCGACTGAAGGCTCACCAACAAATACCTGCTGGAACCGGCGCTCCAAAGCCGGGTCTTTTTCAATCCGCTCGCGGTATTCATCCAGCGTGGTAGCGCCCACCAGGCGCAATTCGCCGCGCGCCAGCATGGGTTTGAGCATGTTGCCGGCATCCATCGAACCGTCGCCGCCGCCACCAGCGCCCACCATCGTGTGCAACTCGTCAATAAAGGTGATTACTTCACCATCGGACGCCTCGATTTCTTGCAAAACGGCCTTGAGGCGTTCTTCAAATTCGCCACGATACTTGGCGCCCGCCACCATCGAAGCCAAATCGAGCGAAACTAACCGCTTGTCTTTCAAAGAGTCTGGCACATCACCTGCGACGATGCGTTGCGCCAAACCCTCAACCACAGCAGTTTTACCAACGCCTGGTTCCCCGATCAAAACCGGGTTATTTTTAGTGCGGCGCGATAAAACTTGAATTACCCGCCTTATTTCGGCATCGCGCCCAATCACCGGGTCCAACTTGCCATCACGCGCCCGCTGAGTCAGGTCGGTGCCGTATTGCTCCAAGGCCTGGAACGTGCCCTCGGGGTTGGCAGATGTCACTTTTGCTCCCTTTCGCAAATTCGGTAGGGCCTCGCGCAAAGCAGCGGGAGTCGCCCCAGCCGCGCGCAACGCCTCTGCGGCCCGGCCATTACCCTCGGCCAAGCCAATTAATAAACATTCAGTTGAGACATAATCATCACCCAGCGCGCGGGCCTCTTCCGCCGCTACGTTCATCGCCGCCAGCAGGGGACGCGAAGCTTGGGCCTGGCCCGTGCCACCGCCCGATGCGGCAGGCAACGCCATCAACGCCGCGCGTGCCGCTTGGCCCACTCGCTGCGGGTCGGCGCCCACTGCGCCTAACAAGGCGGTAGCGATGCCACTTTGTTGGGTGAGCAGGGAGTTCAGCAAATGCTCAGGCTCAACCTGCGGGTTCCCGGCAACGGACGCGTTCTGCACGGCGTCGCTGATAGCTTCTTGCGATTTTGTTGTGTACTTAGTTTCCATCAATCCTAAATTACCGTTGTTTCGGCGATCTGCCACGTTATCACGTCCGCTCATGGACCTTTCCTGTCCACTTCGCTCCGTTCTGCCTCGCATCTCATCCGAAGCGACGGCAATTTCGTGGCAAACCGTTAAGTGTCACTATAAACAACGTATGTGTGGCGCGTTTTATTCCCGCTAATGTGGCAACATTAGGTCTATGTCTTTGAGGATGCCACAGCGGTTGGCAATGGCGAGTGTATTCGCGGTGGCGATGTTGATGGTCACTGGCTGTATGCGCCTGAACATGGCAATTGACTTGCTGGAAAACAACCAAGCCTCGGCCCAGGTTGACATGGCTTTTCAAGATGAAGCCGTGCGCGCGCTCGGTTATGAACCCGATGATTTATGGGCAGAGGCTGAGCGCGACCTCAGCGCCCAATTGCCCCTCGGCGCCACCATCGAACGTTACCCCGAGCCGGGTTGGACTGGCTCGCGCATTCACATCCCGGCCAGTCCGTTTAGTGGACTCGGGGCTTTCCAAGAAGCTGGCATCAGCGACATTGAGGTAACGCGCCAGGGCGATTATTACGTGTTTAGCTCGGTTTCTGGTCTGGCTGACGATGTTGAAGGTTTCGCCACCGAAATCCCCGCTGGCGCGGGTGAGATGGATTTGACGCTGACGCTTACTTGCCCTGGCGATGTGGTGGAATCCAATGGCGTAATCACGGGCAACCAGGTGGTTTGGGATCTAACGCAGTTCAATTCCACTGAGCCCCAAACTGCCCGATGCGTGGCAGTTGGCGCTGGTGGTTCGGGTGTTGGCGGATCTGGCGACGCTTCCACCCCAGGCGCGCACCAATATATTGGCGCGGCCCGCTGGTGGCCTGCGGTCTTGTTGGGTGTTTTAACCTTGGGCGTGTTCGGCGCCTTGGCATATTTCTTGCGGCGCCGCTCCCATGTGGAACGCGACACCGCCAGCAACTTTGACCACGTAGGCGATTGGGGCCGGGTTGACGCCGAATCACCCCTCGAAACTGACCTACCCACGCAAACTTACGTAGCCCCGCGCGAAGGGACGGACCCTAACCATGGCAACTACTAATACCGGCACCGCTGCACCTAGCCGAGAAAACGTCAGCAGCCTGACCTGGAAAGCGGACCCGCTCGGCCCGCGCTTTGAGCAGGCGCCGCTACATTTGCCCGATGATGCCGAAGCGACCTTGGTACGCTACGTACCCTCCACCGTGGTGGGCGCCGACGGCGTTGCCGAACGCCCAGTGGCGGTGTTGTACGTTCACGGCTTTGTGGATTACTTTTTCCACCCGCATGTAGCTGAGGCGTTAAGTGCTGCTGGCTACGCATTTTACGCGGTTGACCTGCGCGGTTATGGGCGTTCGATGCCGGAATGGTTAGCTGAGGGCCGCAAACCCAACATGGTCAATGACATTGCCGCCTACGCTGCTGATTTAGATGCCGCCGCCGAGGCAGTGCGCGCCCGGGGCCATTCCAAATTGGTGGTGATGGCGCACTCCATGGGCGGCTTGGTGGCAACCCTGTGGCAAAACGGGGCGATTCCGGCGGTTGATGGTGTTGAGGCGGCACCTGGAGCAAAGACCAAATCCATCCGGGCCGATGCGTTGGTACTGAATGCCCCGTGGTTTGATCTCAACGAAAACGCGTTATTGCGCGGACCGGGAACCGATGCAATTCGCTTGCTCAGCAAGTTTGCCCCGGAATTGCCGGTTGGTGGTTTGAAACCGTACTACGGTAAATCCCTGCATAAAGATACCGGCGGCGAGTGGGACTTTGACCTCACCTGGAAACCGCATGAAGGCTTCCCGGTGCAAGCCGCGTGGTTGACTTCCATCCGCAAAGGTCATAAGCGGCTAATGGATGGGGCCATTTGCCTGCATGTGCCGGTGTTGGTGCTGGCCTCCACCCGGTCTGGCTCGGCCAAGCAATGGCACCCGGAGGTGCTCACCACTGATTCCGTACTTGATGTTACCGACATCGCCGTGGGTGCTTCAAAAATCGGTGATGATGTCACCTTTATCCAAATCCCCGGTGGCGCTCATGACCTAGCCCTTTCCCGCGAACCAGCTCGCAACGAATACCTAGCCGCCGTCATCGCATGGCTTAAAGCCAAGGTTCCCGCCTAATTGCCGACAAAAACTAGGCACTCGCTCTATAAAAGTTCTGCCAACTTCTAGATGCCGTGGGTCCGCGCTGGCCTTGGTAACGGGAGCCGGTAGCGCCGGAACCGTAAGGCTTTTCGGCCGGGCTGGAAAGTTGGAAGAAGCACATTTGGCCGATTTTCATGCCCGGCCACAACAAGATGGGCAGCGTGGCAACATTGCTGAGTTCCAAGGTGACGTGCCCGCTAAACCCCGGATCAATAAACCCAGCAGTAGAGTGCGTCAGCAAACCCAACCGGCCTAAACTGGACTTACCCTCAAGCCGCGCCGCTACAGCGTCGCCCAAAGTGACTAGTTCTAGCGATGAACCCAAAACAAATTCGCCGGGGTGCAACACAAATGATTCCCCAGCCGGGATTTCCACCATTTGCGTCAGTTCATCTTGTTCCACTGACGGGTCGATGTGGGGGTATTTGTGGTTGTTGAACAACCGGAAAAACTTATCCAAGCGCACATCAATAGAAGACGGCTGGATCATCTCTGGCTCATAAGGCTCCAGCGCAATGTTCCCCGCAGCGATTTCGGCCCGGATATCCCTATCAGATAGCAACACGCGCCAAATCTAACCGACGCCTCCCCCAAATTAGGGGTGGGCTTCTCCCCAACCGTCATTCTGCGCGCGGGAGCCTGGCGATCAGAGTCGCAGAATCTCTCGATTAGCCAAATACGCCCGAACAGAACCTCGGCGGTTGAGCTTGTCGAAACCTGAGGGAGGAGAGGGATACTTTAAAAGCCAATCGGCACAATGTGTCAATTGGTGACGTGAAAGCCCTTTTCGGTCGGTTGGGTAGGGATGGCAGTGCGCTCAGCATAGTCAATGCGAATGGGGCGTTTTAGTTTGAGGTTAGTGATCAGCGCCTCCAAGTCGCCTTCGGTTCCCTGAAACTCACCGGTCACTGCACCATCAGGGTCATTACGCACCCAGCCCGTGATGCCGAGCCGCTGCGCCAGGCTAGCGCAGGTGTAACGAAACCCCACACCCTGCACCCGCCCGGTAAACCGAATATGCTCCCGAATCACAACCCCTACCTTACTCTTTGTTGGCTAGGCAAAGGTTATACAGTTCGCGCTTAGAAACTCCATGCTGGGCGGCCACCGTGGCAGCCGCATCTTTCAGTGATGCCCCATCGTCCACTAAATGGCGCACTTGCGCCATCAGATCGCCCGACGATGGTGCCGCAACATCGTCTGCCGGTGCCACCACAATCACAAACTCGCCGCGAATTCCGCCCGGCTCTTTAGCGCGGGCCGCCAATGCCTCGGCCAACTCCCCTAGGGTTCCGCGCAAAACTTCTTCATGGGTTTTGGTCAGTTCCCGGCACAAGGCAGCACGGCGTTCGATGCCGAAGACCTGCCCCAAATCTTGCACCGACTCCAAAACTCGATGCGGCGCCTCAAAGAATACAAGAGTCCGCTGATCTTGAGCCAGCCCTTGCAATAACCGCTGTCGAGCGCCGGGTTTACGGGGTAAAAACCCCTCAAACGCAAACCGATCACTGGGCAAACCGCTCAACGCGAGCGCAGTAATCACCGCCGACGGCCCCGGCACACAAGTTACTGGCAAGTCGCGCGCCACCGCCAGTTCTACCAAGCGATACCCAGGGTCCGAAACCGCAGGCATCCCGGCATCGGTCACCAAAGCCACAACTTGGCCCGCCGCTACCGCATCCAACAACGCAGGCGCCTGCCCGGCCTCATTATGCTCATGGCAAGGCACCACTTTGCCTGGCACCGTGATGCCGAGGCGTGCCGCTAAAGCCTTGAGTTTGCGAGTATCTTCTGCGGCGACGATGTCGGCGGTTTCCAACAATTCAATTAGGCGCGGTGAAGCATCGCCCACATTACCGATGGGTGTACCAGCTAGAACTAAGGCACCCTCCTGTCTCACAAAACCAGTGTATCGCCAATACTCCGTCAGTCCGGTTAAGCAAGTTAGGCTTTTCCTGTGGCCTACCTGCCCAATTATCGACCCGCTGCACCCGCCGCTCCCACCGTGCCCACCATGTCCACCGCAGCCGTGCCCGCTGCGCCCGCCGCCAACCCCCTAACCAAATCCGACTTGTCGGACGCTAATTACCTCGGCAGTTTTGACGAAACCACTTACTTCCGGCGGTCTAGTGACTCAGTTCCTGGCACCAATTGGACCCGGATAGATCGTTTGCGCGACCGAGTCGGCACTGGTCTGATCCTGCTGCTGGCCGCGCTGGTTCGTTTTATTGGGCTGAGCCGCCCTGGCACTTTGGTTTTCGATGAAACCTATTACGTTAAAGATGCTTTCACTTTGTGGCGCTTGGGGTTTGAGGCTCGCTGGCCAGCCGAAATTGATGCGGCCTTTGCCGCTGGCGATATTTACTCATACCTGAATGAAGCTGCCTTTGTGGTACACCCGCCAGTGGGTAAGTGGATGATCGCCTGGGGCCTAGCCGTTGGTGGGGCGCAGAACGCCTGGGCCTGGCGGTTTACCAATGCCGTAGTTGGCGTGTTGGCAGTGTGGATGATGACCCGTGTAGCACGGATGTTGTTCCGGTCCACCAACCTGGGGTTAATCTCGGGGTTGTTGATGGCGGTGGACGGGATGGCCATCGTACATTCCCGCGTTGCCCTGCTGGATCAGTTTTTGATGTTTTTTGTGCTAGCAGCTTTTTGGGCTTTGTTACTTGACCGCCAGCAATTCCGTGGCCGCCTAGACCAGCGAATCACTCATTTCCGCAACGCAGCGCTAGAAACCACCTACCCGCACCTAATTCAGTACGCTACAACCTCCGTTACCTCCAATAGCCCTGAGTTAACTCAGTACCCAGCGAATTCAGTAGCTAGCACAAGCACCGAAGTTAGTCCGATTTCGGCGGGAGCTGGGTGGCAATTCCTGCCGCGTACATTCCGATGGTGGCGGCTGGTGGCCGGGGTTCTGTTAGGTTTGGCGTGCGGGGTTAAGTGGTCCGGCGCTTACTTCTTGGCCGGATTTGGCTTACTGACCGTTTTGTGGGATCTGACCGCATACCGTGCCATGGCCCGCAAAAACGGCATCCAATACCTGCAGTTACTATCACACTGGTTGCACGATGCCGCAACAGCGTTCTTGTCCCTAGTGCCCGTGGCGGCCCTCACGTACCTGGCAACCTGGGCCTCTTGGTTTACCACTCCCGGCGCCTTTGGCCGCAATTGGGCCGCCGAGCATCCGGGCGCTGGCATTACCTGGTTGCCACCAATACTCCGCAGTTGGGTGCATTATCAAAACCAAGTCTGGACTTTCCACACCGGCCTCAGTGACCCCCACCCTTACGCCTCACCCGCCTGGGCTTGGATTATGCAACTGCGCCCAACCGCATTCTTCTGGGGCACAAATGAAGACTTCCCAAATTACGCAGGTTGCGCCCGGCTTCGGGATTGCACGATGGCAATTAACGCCTTGGGTAACCCTTTTCTTTGGTGGCTCGCCGCGCTTGCCATCCTCGCCACTATTTGGTTTGGCATTTTACTGCGCGATTGGCAAGCGCTCGCGGTGTTATCTGGCCTTGCCTTTGGTTGGCTCCCGTGGTTGCTTTACCCGGAGCGCACCACATTTGCATTTTATTCGATCGCCTTTTTGCCGTGGTTGATCTTGACGTTGTGCTACGCCTTTTGGATTGTTCGCCACTGGCGCTGGGGCCGCAGATTCACGTTAATTACGGTCAGCCTAATCGTTTTGGTATCAATCCTTTACTACCCAATTTGGACTGCCTTACCTATTGAACATAGCTTTTGGAGGTCGCTCATGCTGCTCCCCTCCTGGATATAAAATCCTCTCGGCGGGGCGCCTTGCTGTGTTCTCGCTTTCGCTCATGGGCTCCTGTGCCGGATTAGCGGCGCACATGTGCACCGTGGCCACTACGCTCTCGCTCGGCCATGCAATCCATCCCGCCAAGAGAATTTTACCGGCTGGCGTTTTCTACAGCCTTGCGCTTCATTCCCCCTGACGGCTTCTATTGGTTACCCTAAACGGGACGAATGCTAGCCTGGACTTTAGTGGACGGCGCCAGCGGAGGTGCGGATGGAATCAACCACCGTGGCTGCGCCGATCTGGCCGCGCATCAGGGAGTTCACTGCGTTGTTCATAGCTGAACCAATGGTGCTGCCCAGGTAAACATCAAGCCACGGCACCGTATGGGTCGCGGCGCTCAAGGCTGCCGCTTGCTTAACTTGAACTGGGTCAACTACTTGGGCTGCTGCAGCTTGATTGGTGGGGATGCCCGGCAACGCCACCACATTATTACCACCCAAATTAAAGTTCAAACCTTCGGTTTGTACTTGTTCGCTCAAAATAAATCCCAACAACGCGGCTGCGGCATCGGACCTAGCAGTGTTGCTAAGTGAGCTATCAAGGACCGAAAACCCGTCGCCACCAGCCAATATTGCCGCGCCCTGGCCCGGTTCAGCAGCCGGGAACGGATACCACGCCAAGAACCCCGGCGCCCCAGTACTGCCAGCTTGGTTCTGGTAGATGCTGGACATCACCGTGCCTGCCCATGGACCTTGGAATTCCATTGCAGCTTGCCCGGTAGCTACCAAGCCTGCAGATGATTCCGCCCCAGCTTGATCATTGGCGGTGCTCCAATCGGATTGGAAAGCGCCTTGACCCACCACCTCTTTTAGCTTGGTGCCAGCTTGTTCCCAACAACCGTCACTGAAATCACGGAGTTCACTAGCGGTATTAATTGCTTCGGCAGGGCAGATGTCAGCGACTAATGCATAATACCAAAATGGCCCCGCCCAACCTGTACCACCACCGACGGCTACTGGGGTGATGCCATGTTCTTTGATGGTGGACCACATCGCAAACAAACCAGCCAAGTCTGTGGGCCAATCAACGGTGCCACCAGTAACGTTGCCTGCCGCATCCGTGGTGGCGCCATCAACTAGACCCGCCTCATTAAGCACGTTCAAATTAACCCAAAACCCCGCTGGCCCAGCCGCATATGGTAAACCGTACATTCGACTATTAAGTTGCCAATTTGGCACCGCCCAACTGCTTAAGCCGGAAATGGTGGGCGCTAATACCTCGGTGAGATCACGGGTAACCCCCTCATTAACCCATTCGGTAAGTTGCCCGCCGCCCCAGCTTTGAAACAAATCGGGGGCGGTACCGGAATCCACCGCGTTGAATACTGCGTTGGCTCGCAAATCAGCGTTTGGCACCTCCGTAATTGTTACGTTCACGCCAGGATGCAGCGCCTCAAAATCAGCAGCAACTTGCTCCCAGTATGAGCGTTGCGGCTCTTCCATGCCGTTATGCATCCAAGTTATCTCCGCTGGAGCCAGCGGTAACGGGATGTTGGTGCCGACGGCATACCCCGTACCACCGCCATTTCCGCCCGATGCTGCACTACCTCCGCCAGTGCCGTTACCGCTGCTGCCCGTAGCTCCCCCGCCACCCCCGCTGGCGCCACCGTCGCAAGCTCCGACCAGCGCCAACGCCGCTACTAGCCCAGCAACCTTAATTCCAGCTAAATTTTTCATTTTAAACGCCTCTTTCAACAGCTTCCCTGATCCTAGCGAAGTGCCTGCCAGTTGAGCTTTTGAACCGGTGCGTGTCAAACCGAATGAACCACGGGAGTTATATTTAATTCGCTGGTTTTGGGCGTTTGGTTGGGTCTTTTGATGGCTACTGGTTGGGGTAGCTGGGGCGCTGGTCAACTTCTGGCCATAGCTTTTTTACAAATTTTTGCACTTCTTCTTGTGTTTTTGCATCAAGGGTTTCGAAAATAGCTGATGTTTGCGGCACCGGAAAAGGCAAGAACGCGGTACCTACCCGTTGATTTTCAGACTTCAGTAAATCTCTGAGCTGTTTTAATAGTTCTGAATTTGATAGCGGCGCGCTAGAACCTGAACTCGTATGATTTTCCAGTCTGGATATTACTTCACCGATACCAGCTTCTAGCGGACGCATATCCCCGGTCTCGTTGGCCAGCGCATGGCTGTGGTAACCCCATGTTTTCCTGACTTTAGGCCCCTGGTTGGCCGTGGTCTCTGTTTTTGGCGGCGTTTCTACGAATTTTGAGCCGGGTTCAGCCGGGTACACTATGAAAACGGGAGCTTTTTTTAGATTAGCATAGGCGGCCATTTGATACTGATCCACCATCGAAGCACTGGTAATTTCCCATTTTTTGGGTTGTTTGTATTTAGCATCCAAAATCAAGGAGTTCCGACCTGTTCCGACCGTAATATCCGGGCGTTTTGGATTACCAGCGTTTTCAGCTGGGTTATCTTTATTCGAAAATAAATGAACCCGCTCTTTCTGCCGAACGCTGTGCTTATTCTCGCGAACTACTGCTGCTTCGCTAAATACCTCAGCAACTAGTTGCTCCCAAATATCCGATGTCGCAAATTTGATATTGAGAACTAGTGCCGGATCGACAAGTAACTCATCATCAATGAGCGGTAAACCTTGACCGATTTCGAAAGTAAGAATATTTATCGCTAGGCGAAACAGTACTTTCAACTCATGATTTTTAATCTGATGGATCACCGACGGCGCTTGTGCCAACACCGTGGCAGTATCTGTCAAAGCAGTATCGCGTAGCCGAGCATCGCATTCAAGTGCGCGCTCTATATCCCGGTCGGTTAGTTTGTCGTATCGCGACTTGCTGGTCTGGTCAATAACCTGGTTAGAGCCATAGTAGCTGCTGCACACACCCACCACGTGCCGGAATACTTGCCACACCTGGGTATCGGTTGTTAAATCATCGAACTCACAAAGTATGCCTGCGCGGCCAGTAACTTTACGGTCAATCAGCGACTGCACTGGCACTCGACCTCTGAGAACCATTAGTTCGTCGGAGGTGTCCACATAAGTGGGTTTGCGATACTTTAGTTGGTCTTCTAAGCAAATTAGGAAAGTTCGGATTGCCAGCCAATGCAATTCTGGGATTACATTACCAATGAGGTTTGATACGGACCGGGTTTCTTGGAGACTAATTGTCTCCCCTACGCCGGTTGGAGTTGGGGTTGATTTTCATTGTAGTGGGCTGCTTCGAATTCTGCA
>Ga0268261_10000253_pt1 | contig 32622 bp, 29 predicted proteins | sample TergutNc150P1_FD_190353 | JGI IMG/M metagenome (GOLD analysis project Ga0268261, IMG submission 190353) | Nasutitermes corniger P1 segment gut microbial community from laboratory colony in Florida, USA - Nc150 P1 (SPAdes) (version 2) | ecosystem: Host-associated > Arthropoda: Insects >... | reverse complement strand
ATTATATTCTTAACAAAACTATGTATGGCTAATCATTTAATTTTTATTTGAAGTAGGGCTAGTAATTTAAATGTGCTGCTGGCACCATTGGTATAAAATACGCATTTACCGTGTCGGTTTCGTCGGCTTAAACATAAACAAAAGCAACATACAAACCATTTTATTACTTACAAAGCAGCTTTTACTTGTGTTAAATGTAGGAAAAAATAAAATTGCATGTTGAATACTAACATTTATATGTAATATATCCAATTAAATCACCACTAAATTATTGAAAATTTTACGTAATGACAAAATAAAATAGTGCATTTTTGCCAAATAACCAGACGTGATAGGCAAAACAAAATGCATTTTTGAATTCAGCACAACGAAATTGGGAAAACCCACCTATTTTGGTTTTTACAGCAGAAAAAAAGTTTTTTTTTGCAGGCTAGTGTTAGCGTGCCCAGGTATATAAAATATACCATATTTTCATTAGTGATAAGCGTGCCCAGGTTTATAAATTGTACTCTATTATCATTACTGATTAGCGTGACCTGGTATATAAAATGTTCGCTTTATACTTTACTGATTAGCGTGCCTCGGTATATAATCTGTACGCTATTAACATTACTGATTAGCGTGCAAAGGTATATAAAATAAATGCTAAAATCATTACTGATTAACGTGTCCAGGTATATAAACTGTACGCTTTAATCATTAGTGATTAGCGTGCCAAAGGTATATAAACTGTACGCTAAAATCATTACTCATTAGCGTGTCCAGGTGTATAAATTGTACGCTATTAACATTACTGATTAGCGTTCCCAGGTATATAAAATGTAGGCTATTATCATTACTGATAAGCGTGCCCAGGTGTATAAAGTGTACGCTCTTATCATTACTGATTATCGTGCCCAGGTATATGATTTGTACGCTTTTATCATTAATGATTATCGTGCCCCGGTATTAGAAATGTACGCTATTATCATTAATTATTATCGTGCCCTAGTATATAAACTGTACTCTATTACCATTACAGATTATCGTACACAGGTATACAAAATGTAATTTATTATTATTACTAATTATCTTGCCCAGGTATATAAACAGTACTCTATTAACGTCACTGATTTTCGTGCTCCGGTATATAAAATGTACTCTATTATCATTAATGATTATCATTCCCAGGTATATAAACTGTACGCTATTATCATTACTGACTAGCGTGCCGCGGTATATAAACTGTAACCGATAATCATTACTGATTATCGTCACCAGGTATATAAACTTTACTCTATTACCATTACTGAGTAGGGTGCTCAGATTTATGAACTGTGTCCTATTATCCTTAATGATTAGCTTTAACAGGTATTCAAATTGTAATCTATTATCATTAGAGTTTAGCGTGCCCAGGTATATAAACTTTACTCTATTATCATTACTGACTAGCATGCCCAGGTATATAAACTCTAATTTATTATCATTATTAATTAGCGTGCCAATGTCTATAAACTGACTCTATTATCATTAGAGATTAGCGTGCCCAGGTATATAAACTATACTTTATTATCGTTACTGATTAGCGTGCTCATGTATATAAACTACACCCCATTATCTTTACAGATTAGAGTGCCCCGGTGTATAAACTGTACTCTAATCTCATTACTGATTAGCGTGCCAAGTTATATAATCTGTACTTTATTATCATTACTGATAGCGTGCCCAGGTATATAAACTGTATTCTATTATCATTACTGAGTATCGCGGGCAAGTTTATGAACTGCACTCCATTAACTTTATAGATTAGCATCCCCAAGTTTATAAGCTGAACTCTATTATCATTACTGATTAGCGTGCCGCTGTCTATAAACTGTACTCTATTACCATTATTGATTAGCGTGCCGCGGTATATAAACTTTACTCTATTATCAATACTGATTAGCGTTCCCAGGTATATATACTGTACTCTATTATCATTACTGATTAGCGTGCCCAGGTATATAAATTGTACTCTATTATCATTAATGATTAGCGTTCAAATGTGCATGAACTGTGCTCTATACACATTACTGATTAGCGTGCCCAGTTTTATAAACTGTGCTCTATTATCATTACTGATTAGCGTGCCATGGAATATAATATCTTCTCTATTATCATTACTGATTAGCGTGCCCAGGTATATATAAGCTACTCTATTATAATTACTGATTAGCGTGCCCAGGTTTATATACTCCATTATCATTACTGACAGCGTCCCCAGGTATATAAACTGTTTTCTATTATCATTATTGATCATCTTGCACAGGTATATAAACTGTACTCTATTAACTTTACTGAGTAGCGTCCCCAGGTATATGAACTTTACACAATTATCATAACTGATTTGCGTGCCCTGGTACATAAACTCTACTCTATTATCATTACTGTGTAGAATGCCCAGGTGTATAAACTGTACTCTATTATCATTACTGATTAGCGTGCCCAGGTATATAAACTGTAATCTATTATCATTACTGATATGCGTGCCCCGGTATATAAACTGTTGTCTATTATCATTAAAGATTAGCGTGTCTAGATATACAATTTGTACCACATTAGAATTAATGATTAGCGTGCCAGGCATAAAAACTCTATTATCATTATTGATTAGCTTGCCCAGGTACATAAAATTTACTCTAATATCATTACCGATTAGCGTGCCCAGGTATATAAACTCTACACTATTATAATTACTGATTAGAGTGCCCAGGTATATAAACTGTTTCATTAAAATTACTGATTACCGTGCCCAGAAATATAAACTGTACTCTATTATCATTACAGATTAGCGCGCCCAGCTATATAAAATGAACTAATTTATCATTACTGATTAGCGTGCCCACGTATATAAACTGTACTCTATTATCATTACTGATTTGCGTGCCCAGGTATATAATCTGTATTCTATTTTCATTACTGATTAGCGTGGCCAGGTATATAAACTGTAATCTATTAACATTACTGATTAGCGTGCCCAAGAAAATAATCTGTACTCTATTATCATTACTGATTAGCGTGCCCAGGTATATAAACTGAACTCTATTATCATTACTGATTAGCGTGCCTGGGTATATAAACTGTACCCTATTATCATTACCGAATAGCGTGTCGAGGTATATAATTTGTACTCTAATATCATTACAGATTAGCATGTCCAGGTTTATATACTGTAATCTATTATCATTAATGATTATCGTGCCGAGGTATATGAATTCTACTCTATTATCATTAATGATTAGCGTGCCCAGGTATATAAATTGTACTCTATTATCGTTACTGATTTGCGCGCCCAGTTATATGAAATGTACCCTTTAACATTACTGATTAGCGAGCCCAGGTATATAAAGTGTACACTACTATCATTTCTGATTTGCGTGCCCAGGTGTATAAACTGTATTCTATTATAATTAATGATTAGCGAGCCCTGGTATATAAAATGTGATCTATTATTATTACGGATTACCGTGTTGAAGTATATAAACTGTACTTTATTATGATTATTGGTTAGTATGCCCACGTATATAAAATGTATTCTATTACCATTACTGATTAGCGTGCCCAGGTATATAAACTGTACTCATTTGTCATTCCTGATTTGCATGCACAGCTATATAAACTGTACGCTATTACAATTACTGATTAGAATGCAACGGTATGTAAAATGTACGCTATTATCTCTTCTGATTAGCGTGCTCTGGTATATAAAATGTACGCTATTATCATTACTGATTAGAATGCCCCCGTATATAAAATGTACGCTATTAACATTACTATTTAGCGTGCCCTGGAATATATAATGTACGCTATTAGGTTTACTGATTAGCGTGACCCTGTATATAAAATGTACGCTATTATCTTTACTGATTAGCTTGCCCTGTAATATAAACTGTACGATATTATCATTACTGATAAGCTTGCCCCGCTATATCAATTGTACGCTATTAACATTACTGATTAGCTTGCCCCAGTATATAAAATTTACGCTATTACCATTACTGATTAGCGTGCCAGGTATATAAACTGTACGCTATTATGATTACTGATTAGCGTGCCCCGGTATATATACTGTACGCTATTATCATTACTGATTAGCGTTCTGTGGTATATAAACTCTAAGGTGTTACCGTTACTGATTAGCGTGCCCCGGTATATAAACTGTACTCTATTATTATTACTGATTAGCGTGTCTCGGTATATAAAGTGTACGCTATTATCATTACTGATTAGCGTGCAGAAGTATATAAAATATAGGCTACTATCATTTCTGATTAGCGTGCTGAGGTGTATAAAATATACGCTTATTTCATTACGGATTAGCGTGCCCATTTATATGAACTGTACGCTAATATCATTACTGATTATCGTTCCCTGGGATATGAAATTTTATCTAATAGCATTATTGATTATCGTGCCCAGGTATATGAACTGTACTCTATTATCATTACTGATTATCTTGCCCCGGTATATGAACTATATGCTAATATCATTCCTGACTATTGTGCCCTGGTATATGAACTTTAGGCTATTATCTTTTCAGATTATCGTGCCCAGATATATGTATTTTACGCTATTATTATTTTTGATTATTGTTCCCCGGTATACGAACTGCACGCTTTATCATTACACGGGTGTATGAAGTGTACTCTATTATCATTTCAGATTATCGTGCCCAGGTATATAAATTGTACTCTACTATATTTACTGATTATCGCGCCCAGGTATATAAACTGTACACTATTTCCTTTACTGATTAGCGTGCACAAGTATATAAACTGTACCAAATTATCATTACTGATTGGCGTGCCCTAGTATATAAACTGTGCTGTATTATCATTACTGATTACCGTGCCCAGGTATATAAAATGTATTATATTATCATTATTGATTAGCGTGCCCATGTGTATAAAATGTACTTTATTACCGTTACTGATTAGCGTTCCCAAGTATATAAATTGTACTCGACTATCATTAAGATTAGCGTGTCCAAATATCTAAAATTTACACTTTTATCATTACTTAATTGCGTGACCCGCTATATAAAATGTACGCTATTAACGTTACTGATTAGCGTTCCAAAGTGTATAGAATGTACGCTATTATCATTACAGATAATCGAGCCCAGGTATATAAATTTTACTCTATCATCATTACTGATTAGCGTGCCAGGAATATAAACTGTAATCTATTATCATTACCGATTAGCGTGCCCGGGTATATGAACCGTACGCTTTTATCATTACTGATTAGCGTGAACAGGTTTATAAATTGTACGCTAAAATTATTAATAATTAGCGTGCCCACGTATATAAAATATACGCTTATTTCGTTACTGATTAGTGTGCCCAGGTTTTAAACTGTACGCTAAAATCATTACTGATTAGCGTGCCCATTTATATAAAATGTACCGTATATTCATTCCTGATTAGCGTTCACAGGTATTTAAATTATACGCTTTTATCATTAATAAGTAGCGTGCCCAGGTATATAAACTGTACGTATTTATCTTTAATTATTAGCGTGCCAATTTATATAAAGTGTACGCTTTTATAATTACTGATTAACGTGCCCATGTATATAAATTGTACGCTATTATCATTATTGAAAAGCGTGCCCTGATATATAAACTGTACGCTATTTTCATTACTGATCAGCGTGCCCTTGTATATAAAATATAAGCTCATAATATTACTGATTAGCGTGCCCCGGTATATAAACTGTATGCAATTACCATTAGTGTTTAGCGTGCCAGTGTATATAAACTGTTCGCTATTAACATTACAGAGTAGAGTGCCCCGGTATATAAACTGTACGCTTTAACATTTGTGATTAGCGTGCCCCAGTATATAAAATGTAAGGTATTACTTTTACTGATTAGCGTGCCCCAGTATATAAAGTGTACGCTATAATCATTACTGATTAGCATGTCCACGTATATAAACTGTACCCTATAATCATTACTGATTAGCGTGATAAGGTATATACAATTTACCCTATTATATTTTCTGAATCGCTTGCTCTGGTATAAAAACTGTACGCTATTATCATTACTGATTATCGTGTCCGGGTATACGAACTGTACGCTATTACCATTACTGATTATCTTGCTCCAGTATATGAACTTAACACTATTTTTAATACTGATTATCGTGCACCGGGATATGAACTGAATGCTATTTTCACTACTGATTAGCGTGCCCAGGTATATAAACTGTACTCTATTATCATTACTGGTTATCGTGCAAAGGTATATAAACAGTACTCTATTATCATCACAGATTATCGTGTCTAGGTATGTAAACTGATTAGCCTACCCAGGTATATAAACTGTAAACTATTATCATTACTGGTTATCGTGCAAAGTATATAAACAGTACTCTATTATCATCACAGATTATCGTGTCTAGGTATGTAAACTGATTAGCCTACCCAGGTATATAAACTGTAAACTATTACTATTAATGATTAGCGTGCAGAAGTATATAAACTGTAATTTATTATTATTACTGATTAGCGCGCACAGGTACATAAAATTTAGCTTTTATCAATACCGATTAGCGTGCCCAAGTATATAAACTTTACGCTATTGTAATTACTGATTAGCGTGCCCAGGTGTATAAAATCTACTCTATTAACATTAATCATTATCGTACACAGGTATATAAACTGTACCCTTTATCGTTACTGATTATCGTCCCCAGGTATATAAACTGTATTCTATTCTCTATACTGATTAGCGTGCCAAGGTACATAAACTGTACTCTATTATAATCCTGAATAGCGTGCCCAGGTATATCAACCTCACTCTATTATCATTACTGATTAGGCGGCCAAGGTATATAAATTTACTCTATTATCACTACTGATTAGCGGCACAGATATATAAAATCTACTCAATTATCATTATTGATTAGCGTCCCCTAGTATATAAATTATACAATATATATTATACTACAATTATCATTACTGATTAGCGATCCCAGGTATATAAACTGTACACTTCTATCATTATTGAGTAGAGTGCCCAGGTATATTAACTGTACTGTATTATCATTACTGATTAGCGAGCCCAAGTATATAAACTGTACACTTCTATCATTATTGAATAGAGTGCTCAGGTATATTAACGGTACTTTATTATCATCACTGAATAGCGTACCCTGGTATAAAAACTGTACTTTATTCCCATTGCTGATTAGCGTGCCCAGGTATATAAAATGTATTGCTTTATCATTACTGATTAGCGTGCTCAAGTATATTAACTCTACGCTATTATCATTACTGATTACCGTACCCAGGTATAGAAACTGAACTCTATTCCCATTGCTGATTAGTGTGCCCAGGTATATAAAACCTAGGCTATTATCTTTACTGATTTGCGAGACCATGTATATAAATAGTACGCTTTATCATTACAGATTAAAGTGCCCAGGAATATGAAATGTACGCTCTTATCATTACTAAATAGCGTGCCCACGTATATAAGCTATACGCTTTTATCATTTTTTATTAGCGTGCCGATATATATAAACTGTACGATATTATCATTTCTGGTTAGCGTGCACAGCTCTATAATCTCTACGCTATAATAAATAATAATTAGCGTGCCACGGTATATGAAATATACGCTAATATCATTACTGATTAGCGTGCCTCAGTACAAAAATCTACGCTTTATCATTATTGAATGTCGTGCCCATGTATATAAACTGAACGCTATTATCATTTTTGATTAGCGTGCCCAAGTGTATAAACTGTACGCTATTATCATATCTGATTAGCGTTCCCACATATATGAATTGTAGGCTTTTAACGTTACTGATTAGAGTGCTCCGGTATAAAATTGTACGACATTATCATTACTGATTAGCGTGCCCGGTATAAAAACTGTACTCTTTTATCATTACCCATTAGCATACCCAGTTATATAAACTGTACGCTATTATCATTAATGATTTGTGTGCCCAAGTATTTAAACTGTACTCTATTATCAATACTGTTTAGCGTGCCCAGGAATATAAACTATACTGTCATTACTATACAATCATCACTATACAATACTAGCATTACTCATTAGCGTGACCAGATATATAATCTGTACTTTATTACCATTACTGATTAGCGTGCCCAGGAATATAAACTATACTCTATTATCACTAACGATTAGCGTGAAATGGTGTCAAACTGTTCTCTATTCTTATTATTACTGATTAGCGTTCTCAGGTATATATATTGTACTCTATTAACATTATTGATTAGCGTGCCCAGGTATATAAAATGTACTCCATTATCAGGATTTATTAGCGTGCCCTGGTATATAAACACTAATATCATTACTGATTAGCGTGCCAGATTATATTAATTGTGCTCTATTATCATTACTGATTAGCGTGCCCAGGTATAAAAACTGTACTCTATTTTCATTACTGAATAGCGTGCCCAGGTATATAAACTGTACTCTATTTCATTACTGAATAGCGTGCCCAGGTATATAAAATGTACTCTAATATCATTACTGATTTGCATGCAAAATTATATAAATTGTACTCTACTATCTTTATTGAATAGCGTGCCAAGGTATATGAACTGCACACTATTATCAGTACTGATTAGCATGCCTACGTATAAAAACTGTAATCTATTATTTTTACTTATTAGCGTGCCCAGGTATATAAACTGTACTCCATTATCATTGCTGTTTAGCGTGCCTAGGTTTATAAAATATACGCTAATATTCTTACAGATTAGCGTGACCAAGTAAATAAACTCTACTGTTTTATCATTACTGATTAGCGTGCCCAGGTACATAAACGGTACGCTATTAGCATTCCTGATTAGCGTGCCATAGTATAGAAAATTGACGCTAATATCATTATTGATTTCCGTGCTAAGGTATATAAACTGTACGCTTTTTAATTACTGATTAGCGTGCCAAGGTATATAAACTCTACGATTTTATCATTAAAGATTAGCGTGCCCAGGTATATAAAATGTAATCTATTATCATTAGTTATTATCGTGCACAATTTTATAAACTTTACTCTATTATAATTACTGATTATCGTGCCCAGATATATAAACTGTACTCTATTATCATTACTGATTTTCATGCCTTGGTATATAAATTGTACTATATCATCTTTACTAGACAGCGTACCCACGTACATAAACTGTACGCCAATATCATTACTGATTAGTGTGCCGCTGTAAATAAAATGTACTCTATTATCATTACACTTTAGTATGCCGGGGTGTGTAAACTGTAATCTATTATAATTACTGATTAGCGCGATGAGGTATATAAACTGTAATCTATTATCATTACTGATTATTGTGCAGCGGTATATAAAATGTACACAATTATCATTTTTTATTAGCGTGCCTAGGTATATAATCTATACTCTACTACCTTTACTGATTAGCGTGCCCAGGAATATAAAATATACTCTCTTAATATTACTGATTAGCGTGCCCATGTTTATAAACTCTAATCTATTGTCATTAATGATTATCGTGCCCAGGTATAGAAAATGTACACTATTATCATTACTGATTAAATATAAAATGTGCAATATTACCATTACTGATTAGCGTGCTACGGTATATAAAATGTACGCTATTATCATTACTGATTAGGGTGCCAAGATATATATAATAAATACTGCTTTAATTACTGATTAGCGTGCCCAATTATATAAACTGTACTCTATTACCATTACTGATTAGTGTTCCCAGGTTTATGAACTGTACTCTATTACCATTTCTCATTAACTTGCCCAGGTATATAAACTGTACACTATTAATATTACTTATTAGCGTGCCTAGGTATATAAACTGTACTCTAATACAATTACTGATTAGCGTCCCCAGGTATATAAACTTTGGGCTATTATCACTTCTTTTAGCGTGCACAAGTATATACTGTACGCTAAAATCATTACTGATTAGAGTGCCAAGTTATTTAAAATGAACGCTATAAACATTACTGATAACCGTGCCCAGGTACATAAATTCTACGCTATAATCATTACTGATTAGCGTGCCCAGATATATAAAATTTACCTAATTACCATTTTTTATTAGCGTGCCCAAGTATACAAATGGTACGCTTTTATTATTAATAATTAGCGTGCCTAGGTATGTAAAGTTTACGCTTTTATCATTATTGATTAGCGTGCCCAAGTATGAAATCTGAACGCTTTTATCATTACTGATTTGAGTGACAACGTATATAAAATATACGCTTCTATCATTAATGATTATTGTGAACAGGTATATAAAATGTACAAAATTATCTTTACTGATTAGCGTGCCACGGTATATAAACTGTACACTTTTATCATTACTGATTAGCGTGCCCCCGTTTATAAACTGTACGCTATTAACATTTCTGATTAGCGTGCCTCGGTTTATAAATCGTACGCTATTATAATTACTGTTTAGATTGCCCCGTATATAAACTGAAAGCTATTAACATTTCTGATTAGCGTGCCCAGGTATATAACTGTACGCTATTATCATTTCGGATTAGCATGACCAGGTATATAAATTGCACGAAATGATCATTATTGATTATCGTGAACAGATATATAAATTGTACTCCACTAATAATTTTATGGTGTACATTTGTATAGACTCTACGCTGTGTCATTATTGATTAGCGTGCCCAGATATACGAAATGTACGTTAATACCACTACTGATTATCGTAACCAGGTAAATGAAGTGTATTCTATTATCATTACTTACTATCGTGCCCAGGTATATAAACTGTACTCTATTATCATTACTGATTATCGTGCCTGGTATATAAAGTGTACTCTATTACCATTACGATTTATCATGCCCAAGTATATAAACTGAACACCATTATCACTACTGATTATCGTGCCCCGGTACATATACTGTACTCTATTATCATTACTGATTAGTGTGCCGCGGTATATGAACTGTACTGTATTAACATTACTAATAAATGTTCCGCGGTATATAAACTGTACTCTTTATCATTACTGATTTGCGTGCCATGGTAGATATACTGTACTCTATTATCGTTACTGATTATCGTGCACTGGTATATAAACTGTAATCTATTATCATTGCTATTTATCGTGCTGCATATATAAACTGTACGCTATTAACATTTCAGATCATCGTGCCGAGGTATATACACTTTAAACACATATCATTACAGAAAATCGTGCCCAGGTATATAAACTGTACTCTATTTTCATTACTGATTAGCGTGTCCATGTATATAAACTGTACTCTATTATAATTACTGATTATCGTGCCCATGTATATAAACTGTACGCTATTTTCATTACTGATTAGCGTGCCCACGTATATACACGGTGCTCTATTATCACTAGAAATTATCGAGCCCAGGTATGTAAAGTGTACACTATTATCATAACTGATTATCGTGCCCAGGTATATAAAAACTGCTATATTGACATTACTGTTTATCGTGCGCAGGTATATAAATTTTACACTATTATCTTTACTGTTTATCGTTCACAGGTTTATAAACTGTAATGTATTATCATTACTGATTATCGTGCACAGCTATATAACCTGTACTCTTATTACTACTGATTATCGTACCCAGGTTTATAAACCGTACTCTATTATAATTACTGATTATCGTGCCAAGTGATACAAATTGTACTCTATTATACTTAAAGATTATCTTGCACAGGTATATAAATTGTACGCTATTTTAATTACTGATTATCGTGCCTGGTATATAAACAGTACTCTGTTATCATTACTGATTGCCGTTCCCAGGTATATAAACTGTACTCTATTATCATTACTGATTATCGTACCAATGTATATAAACTCTAATCTAGAGTCGTTACTGATTATTGTGCCCAGGTATATAAACTGTACACTAATATCATTACATATTTTCATGCCCAGGTTTTACAAACTGTATATTATTATCATTATTGATAATCGTGCCGAGGTTTATAAACTGTATTCTATCATCATTATTGATTATCGTACCCAGGTATGTAAAACGTATTCTATTATTATTACTGATTATCGTGACAAGGTATATAAAGTGTACTATATTATTATTATTTATTATCGTGCCTAGTGTATAAAGTGTACACTATTATCATTACTGATTATCGGGCCCAGGTTTATAAATTGTACTCTATTATCATTACTGATTATCCTGCCCCGGTATATAAACTGTACTCCATTATCGTTACTGATTGGCTTGGCGCGGTATATGAACGGTAAACTATTAACATTGCAGATTAGCGTGCCGCGGTATATACACTGTACTCTATTATCATTACTGATTGGCGTCCATCCGTATATATACTGTACTGAATTATCATATCTAATAAGCGTGCCACGGCATATAAACTGTAATCTATTATCATTACTGATTATCGTGCCGCGGTATATAAAATGATCTCTATTATCATTACTTATAAGAGTGCACAGGAATATAAACTCTACTCTATTATCGTTACTGATTAGTGTGCCCAGTTGTATAAACTCTACTATTTTATTATTACTGATGGGCGTGCCCAGGTATATAAAATGAATTCTCTCATCATTACAAATCAGCGTGCCCATGTAAATAAACTGAACTGTATTATAATTACTAATTAGCCTGCCCAGGTATATGAACTGTATATTATTATCTTTACTGATTTGCGTGTCAGGTACATGAACTGAGCTCTAGTATCATTGGTGATTAGCGTTCCCAGGTAAAGGAACTGTGCTCTGTTATCTTTATTGATTAGCGTGCCCATGCATATAAAATATACACTATTATCATTACTCATTTGCGTGGTCAGGTATATAAATTTTATTCTATTATTATTATTGATTAGTTTGCCAAGGTATATAAACAGTTCTCTATTAACATAACTGAATAGCGTGCTCAGGTATATAAAATCTATTCTATTATCTATACAGATTAGCGTGCCCAAGTATATAAACTGTACTGTATTGTCTTTAATGAACAGTGTGCCCAGGTGTATAAACTGTACTCTACTACCATTACTGATTAGGGGGCCCAGGTATGTAAACTGTACTCTATTATCATTACTGATTAGCGTGCAAAGGTATATAAACTGTATTACATTATGATTTCTGATTAGCGTGACCAGGTATTGTGACTTATTCTATTATCTTTATTGATTAGCGTGGCCAGATATACAAACTTTACATTCTTATCATTACTGATTAGCGTGAAAAGGTATATAAATATACTCTATAATCACTACTGATTAGCGTGCCCAGGTATATAAACTCTTATCTATTATCATTACTATTTATCGTGTCCTGGTATATAAACTGTACTCTATTATCATTACAGATTAGAGTGCCAAGGTATATAAACTGTACCCTACTATCATTACTGATTAGCGTGAACAGGTATATAAACTGTACTCTAATAATTTTACAGATTAGCGTGCCCTGGTTTATAAACTGTAGTCTATTATTAATGATTAGCGTGCCCAGCTATATAAACTGTACCCATTTATCACTACTGATTAGCGTGTCGAGGTACATATACTGTACTCTATTGTCATTTCGGATTAGCCTGCCCAGCTTTATATACTGTACTCTATTATCATTATTGATTTTCGTGCCCCGGTATATAAAATTTAATCTATTGCCATTACTGATTATCTTACCCATGTAAAAAAATGTACTCTATTATCATTAATGATTATCGTGCCCAGGTATAAACTATACTGTACTAAAATTACTCCTTATCGTGTCCAGCCATATAACCTCTTCTCTATTATCATTAGTGATTATCGTACCCAGGTATATAAACACAATTCTATTATCATTACTGATTATCGTGCACAGGTATATAATCTGTCTTCTATTATCATTAAAGATTAACGTTCCCATGTATATAAACTGTACGCTATTATCATTACTGATAAACGTGCCCAAGTATATAAACTGTATTTTATTATCTTTGATCATTATCGTGCCCAGGTATATAAACTGTATTCTATTATCATTACTGTTTATTGTGCCCAGGTATATAAACTGTACTTTAATGTCATTATTGATTATCGTGCCCAGGTATATAAATTTTACTCTATTGACGTTACCGATTATCGTGTCCAGGTATATAAACTGTACTCTATTATAATTACTTATTATCGTGGCTGATATATAAACTGTACTCTTATCATTACTGATTAACGTGCCCGGGTATATGAACTGAACTCTATTAGCATTACTGATTATCGTGACACGGTATATAAACTGTATAATTTATCATTATTGATTAGCGTACCCAGGTATGTAAATTCTACACAATTATCGTTACTGATTATCTTGACGCCATATATAAACTGTACGCTAATACCATTGAAGAATAGCGCTCCGCGGTATATAAACTGTACTATAATATTATTCCTGATTACCGTGCCGCGGTATACACAATGAAATATTATCAGTACCTATTAGCGTGCTGCGATAAATAAACTCTACTCTATTATCATTACTAATAACCCTGCCGCGGGATATAAACTCTACTCTCTTACCATTATTGATTTGCGTGCCGCGGCATATAAACTGTACTCTATTATTATTACTGATAAGCGTGCACAGGTATATAAACTGTACCCTATTATCATTACAGATCAGCATGCACAGGTATATAATCTGTACTCTATTATTATTACTGATTAGCGTGCCCAGCTATATGAACCGTACTGTATTATCATTACTGATTAGCGTGCCAGGTATATGATATGTGCTCTGTTATCATTGTTGATTACCGTGCACAGGTATATAAAGTGTGATCTATTATCATTAATGATTAGCGTGCACAGGAATATGAACTGTAGCCTATTATCACTAATAATTAACCTGCACAGGTGTATAAAATTTATTCTTCATCATTTCCCATTAGCGTGCGAGGTATATAAACTGTAATCTATTATCATTAATGATTAGCGTGCCCATGTACATAAATTATTATGCTTATTGATCAGCGTGCCCAGGTATATAAACTGTACTCTAGCGTCATTAGTGATTAGCGTGCCCAGGTATATAAACAGCACTCTATTATCATTACAGATTTACGTGCCCATGTATATAAACTGTACTCTATTAACATTACTGATTAGCGTTCCCAGGTATAGTAACTGTACTCTATTGTCATAATTAATTAGCGTGCACAGCAACATAAACTTTACTTTATTACCATTACAGATTACCGTGCACAGGTATATAAACCATAATCTACTATGAGTACTGATTAGCGTGCCCAATTATGTAAACTACTCTATTATCATTACTGATTTTAGTGTCTAGGTATACAAACTCTACTCTATTATCATTTCTGTTTAGAGTGCCAAGGTTTACAAAGTGTACTCTACTATTATTACTGATTAGCGTGCCCAGGTATAGAAACTGTACACTAATATCATTACTGATTAGCATGTCCAGGTTTATAAGAAACTATATTACTTTTATTTAGCTTGCTCAGGTTTATTAACTGTACTCAATTATCTACACAGAATAGCGTGCAAGGTATAAAAAATATACTCTATTATTATAACTGAATAGCGTGCCCATGTATATAAATTGTACTCTATTACCATTATTGATTAGTGTGCCCAGGTATGTAAATTTTACTCTATAATCATTACAGATTAGCTTGCCCAGGTATATAAAATGTACTCCATTATCATTACTGATTAGCGTGTCTAAGTATATAAAAATTATTCCATTATCATTACTGATTAGCATGACCCGGTATATAAACTGTACTCTAGTGTCATTAGAGAATAGCGTGCACTGGTATATAATCTGTACGCTAGTATCATTACTGAATAGCGTGCCCCGGTATATAAACTGTACGCTAGTATCATTACTGATTAGCGTGCCCGGGTATATAAAATGTACGCTACTAACTTTACTGATTAGCGTGCCTCGATATATAAACTCTAAGCTATATTGATTACTGATTAGCGTGCCACGGTATATAAACTCTACGCTATTATAATTAGCGTGCCCAGTTATATGAAATGAACGCATTTATCATTACTGATTAGCGTGCATAGGTATATAAACTCTTCGTTGTTAAAATTCCTTATTAGCGTCCCCAAGTATATAAACTGTATGCTAATATCTCTACTGATTAGCGTGCCTTGTATATAAACTGTACGCTATTTTCATTACCGATTACCGTGCCAAGGAATACATACTCTAAGCTATTATCATTACTGATTAAGGTGACTAGTAGTATGAATTGTACGCTAATATCATTATTGATTATCGTGGTCACGTATATAAATTGTGCGCTTTAACATTACTGATTATCGTGCCCTGGTATATGAATTGTACGCTATTATCATTAATGTTTATGTGCCTCGGTATATGAAATACATGCTTTATAATTACTGTTTATCGTGCCCAGTTCTATGAAGTGTACTCTATTATCATTACTGATTATCGTGCCCAGGTATATAAAGTGTACTCTATTATCATTAGTGCTTATTGTGCCCTGGTATACAATCTGTACTCTAATATCATTACTGACTATCGTGCCCAGGTTTATAAACTGTACTCTGTTATCATTACTAATTATCGTGCCCTGGTATATGAACTGTACACTATTATGATTACTAATTAGCGTGCTCAGGAAAATAAACTGTACTCTATATTCATTCCTGATTAGCGTGCCCACGTATTTAAACTGTACTCTATTATATTTACTGATAAACTTACCCAGGTATATGAACTGTACGCTTTATTATTATTGATTAACGTGCCCTGGTACCCAAACTGTACTCTAATTTCATTGCTGATTAGCGTTCCAAGGTATAAAAACTGTACTGTATTACCATTACTGTTTATCGTGCCCAGGTATATAAACTGTACGATATTATCATTATTGATTAGCGAGCAAAGGAATATAAATTATACTCTATTAATGTTACTGATTAGCTTGCCCAGGTATATAAGATGTACGCTTATATAATTACTGAATAGCGTGCCTAGGTATATAAACTATACGCTTCTAACATTACTGATTAGCGTGCCCACGTATATATCTGTAAGATATTAACATTACTGGTTGTCGTGACCAGCTATATAAACTGTACGCTATTATGATTACTGATTCGCGTGCCCCGGTATATAAAGTGTACGCTAATATCATTATTGATTAGTGTGCCCCGGTATATATACTGTACGCTATTATCATTACTGATTAGGGTGCCCACGTATATAAACAGTACGCTATTATCATTACTGAATAGCGTGCCCCGGTATTTAAACTATACGCTATTATCAATAATGATTAGCGTGCCCCGGTATATAAACTGTACGCTATTAACATTACTGATTAGCGTGCCCCGGTATATAAACTGTACGCTATTAGCATTACTGCTTAGCGTGCCCACGTATATAAACTGTACGCTATTATCATTAATGATTAGCGTGCCCCGGTATATAAAGTGTACACTTCATCTTTATTGATTAGCGTATATGTAAACTGTACGTTATTATCATTATTGATTATCGTTCTCACATATATAAACTTTACGATATTAACGATACTGATTAGCGTGCCCCGATATATGAAATGTACGCATTATAATTACTGATTAGAGTGCCCCGATACATAAAATATACGTTATTAAAATTAATGATTATTGTGCCCGTTATATAAATTGTACGCTTTTATCATTACTGATTAGCGTGCCCAAGTAATTAAAATGTACTCTTTTATCATTACTGATTAGGGTGCACAAGTATATAAACAGTACTCTATTATCATTACTTATTAGCGTGCCCGGTATATAAATTGTACTACTTTATCATTATTGATTAGCGTGCCCAGATATATAAACTGTACGCTTTTACCATTATTGATTAGCGTGCACAAGTATGTAAAGTGTACCCTATGATCATTACTGATTAGCGTGCCCACTTATATAAACTACACTCTAATAACATTATTGATAAGCGTGACCATGTATATAATATATACTCTATTATCATTACATATTAGCGTGCTCAGGTATATAAACTGTATATTTTATCATTACTGATTAGCGTGCCCAGTTATTTAAATTGTACTCTATTATCATTACTGATTAGCGTGCCTAGGAATATAATCTATACACTATTATCATTAAATATTAGCGTGCCCAGGTATATAAAATTTATCTTTTATCATTACTGATTAGCGTGCCCAGGTATATAAACTGTACACTATTAACATTACAGATTAGCGTGCCCAGTTTTATAAAATGTATTCTATTATCATTACTGATTATCGTGCCCTGATATATAAACTGTAATCTATTACCATTACTGATTAACGTGACCAGGTATATAAAGTGTACCCTTTTATCATTACTGATTGATGTGCTGAGGTATAAAAATTGTAGTCTACTAACATTACTTATTAGCGTGCCAATGTATATTAACTGTACTCATTTAACATTAATGTTTAGCGTGCCAAAGTATATAAACTGTACTCTATTATCATTACTGATCAGCGTGCCCATGTCTATAATCTTTATTAACATTACTGATTAGCGTGGCCAGGTATATAAACTGTTCTCTGTTATCATTAATGATTAGCGTGCCCTGGTATATAAATTGTACTTTACCGCTATTACTGATTACCGTGCCCAGGTATATAAACTACACTCTTTCTTCATTACTGTATAGCATGCGAAATTATATGAACTGTAATATACTAACATTACTGATTTGCGTGCCCAGGTTTATAAACTGTACTCTTTTATCATTGCTGATTAGCGTGCCCAGGTACATAAAATGTACGCTATTACCATTACTGATTAACGTGCCCAGGTATATAAACTTTACTGTATTATCATTAATGATTAGCAAACCCTGGTACATAAAGTGTAAGCTATTATCATTACTGATTAGGGTGCCCTGGTATAAAAAATGTACGCTATTATCATTAATGATTAGCGTGCCCAGGTATAAATTGTACGCTTTTTTCCTTAACGGTTTCCGTGCCCAGGCATATAAATTGTACGCTTTTATCATTACTGATTAGCGTGCCAATGTATTTACTCTGTACTCTTCTATCATTCCTTACTTGCGTGCCAAGTTATATAAACTGTACGCTATTATCATTACTGATTAGCGTGCCCCTTATATATAATGTACGCTATTATCTTTACTGATTAGCGTGCCCCGTAATATAAAATATACTCCATTACCATTACTGATTAGCGAGCTGCGGTACATAATATATACGCTATTGTCGTTAAAGTTTAGCATACTCCGGTGTATAAACTGTACGCTTTTGTCTTTACTGATTAGTGTGCCCCGGTATATAACTTTACGCTATTATCTTTACTGATTAGTGTGCTCGGGTATGGAAACTGTACTCAATTAAAGTTACTGATTAGCGTACCACGGTATATAAACAGTACGCTAGTATTAGAATTGATTAGGGTGCCCCGGTATATAAACTGTACGCTATTATAATTTCTGATTAGTGTGCTCCGGTATAAAAACTGTAGGCTTTAATCATTACAGATTAGCGTGCCCCGATATATAAACTGAATGCCATTATCATTACTAATTAGCTTGCCATGGTATACATATTGTACGCTTTTATAATTACGGATTAGCGTTCCCAGGTATATAAATTGTACGCTAATATCATCACTGATTTGCGTGCCCAAGTATATAAAATGTACGCTTTTATCATTAATGATAAGCGTGCCCATTTATATAAATTGTACGTTTTTATCATTATTGATTATCGTGCTTAAGTATATTAACTGTTCGCTTTAACATTACTCATTATCGTGCCCAGGTATATGAATTGTACGCTTTTATCATTACTGATTATCGTGCCCAGGTCTGTGAAGTGTACTCTATTATCATTATAGATTATCGTGCCCAGGTATATAAACCGTACTCTATTATTATTACCAATTATCGTGCCCTGGTAAATAAACTGTACTCTTCAATCATTACTGATTATCGTGCCCAGGTTTATAAACTGTACACTATTATCATTACTGATTATCGTATCCAGGTAAATAAACTCTACTTTAGTATCATTATTGATTTTAGTGCCCAGGTATATAAACTGTACTTTATTATCATTACTGATAATCGTGCCCAGGTAAATAAACTGTACTCTACTAACATTACTGATTATCGTGCTCTGGGATATAAACTGTACTCTATTTTCTTTAATGATTATGGTGCCCAGTTATATAAACTGTACTCTATTATCATTATTGATTTTCGTGCCAAAGTATATAAACTTTAATCTATTATCATTACTATATATATATATTATATATTACATATATATTACATAAACTGTACTCTATTTTTTTACTGGTTATCGTGCTCAGGTATATAAACTCTACTCTATTATTATTACTGATTATCGTAACCATGTATATAAACTGTACTCTATTATCATTACTGATTATCGTGCACAGGTATATGACCTGTACTCTATTACCTTTACTGATTATCATGACCAAGTATATAAACTCTACTCTATTATTATAAATGATTCTCGCGACGAGGTATATAAACTGTACTCTATTACAATTACTGAACATTTTGCACACGTTATAAACTGTACTGTATTATCATTTCTGATTATCATTTCAAGGTATATAGAATTTACTCTAATAACATTCCTGATTATCGTGCCCAGGTATATAAACCGCACTCTATTGTCATTATTGATTAGCAACCTTGGATTATAAACTCTAATATATTATCATTAATGAGTAACGTGCCCAGGTATATAAATTGTGCTCTATTACCACTGCTAATTAGCGTGCCCAGGTATATAAAATTTACGCTAGTATCATCACTGATTAGCATGCCCAGGTATAAAAAATATACGCTATTATCGTTACTGATTAGGGTGCCTTGGTGTATAAAATGTACGCTATCATAATTACTGATTAGCGTGCCCATTTATAAAAATTGTACGCCTTTTTTATTACTGATTTGTGTGCCCAGTTATATAAAATGTACTCTATTATCATTACTCATTATTGTGCCCAGGTATATAAACCGTACTACATCACCATTACTACTTATCGCGCTCCGGTATATAAATTTTACGCTATTATATCTTTTGATTAGCGTGTCCGGTTATATAAACTGTACGCTATTATCATTACTGATAAGCGTGCCCAGGTATGTAAACTGTACGCTATTCTCATTAAAGATTAGCGTGCCCCGGTATATAAATTGTAGGCTAATATCTTTCCTGATTAGCGTGCCAAGTTTTATAAACTGTACGCTATTATCATTACTGATTAGCGTGCCCCGTTATATAAACTGTACGTTATTATCATTACTGATTATCGTACCCAGGTATATAAACTGTACGCTATTATCATTACTGATTAGCGTGCCCCGTTATATAAACTGTACGTTATTATCATTACTGATTATCGTACCCAGGTATATAAACTGTACGCTATAATCATTACTGATTATCTTGCCTCGGTATATGAAATGTACGATATTACATTTACTGAATAGCGTGCCCCGGTATACGAACTGTACTCTACTATCATTACTTATTACTGTGCCCCGGTATAAAATCTGTATTCTATAATCATTCCTGATTATCGTGCCCATGTATATAAACTGTACTCTATTATCATTCCTGATTTTCGTGCCCAGAAATATAACTTGTGCGCTATTAACATTCCTGATTATCGTGCCCAGATATACAAATTGTTTGCTTATATCATTCATGATTAGAGTGCCAAGGTATAAAAACTGCACGCTAAAACCTTTATTGATTAACGTGCAGAGGTATATAAACTGTACTCTATTATCATTATGATTATCGTGCCCACGTACATAAAAAGGAACTCTATTATCATTAATGATTATTGTGCCCAGGTATATAAATTGTACACTATTATCATAACTGATTAGCTTGCCCTGGTATATAAACTGTACTCTATTATCATTACTGATTAGCGCGACCAGGTATACAACTTGAACGCTATTACCATTACTGATTAATTTTCCAAAGTATATAAAATTTACTGAAATATCATTAGAGATTATAGTGCACATGTATATAAACTGAACTCAATTATCATTACTAATTAGCGTGCCCAAGTATATAAATTGTAATCTATTATCATTACTAATTAGCGTGCCCATGTATGTAAACTGTACTATATTTTCATTACTGATTAGCGGGTCTAGGATTGTTAAAGTGTACGCTATTAACATTATTGATTATCGTGCCCAAGTATATAAACTGTACGCTATTATCATTACTTATTAGAGTGCCCAGGTATATAATCTGTACGCTTTTACCATTACTGATTAAAATGCCCAAGTATATAAACTGTACTCTACTATCATTACAGATTATCGTGCCCAGGTATATGAACTTTACTGTAATATCACTACAGATTAGCGTGTCCAGGTTTATGAACTGTATTCTATTATTATTACCGATTAGCGTGTCCAGATATATAAACTGAAAACAATTACCTTTGCATATTAGCGTGCCCAAGTATATAAATTGTACTCTCTTATAATTAATTATTAGAGTGCCCCGGTATATAAACTGTACTCTACTATCATTACTGATTAGCGTGCCCAGGTATATAAACTGTACTCTTTTATTTTTACTGATTAGCGTGCTCAGGTTTATAAATCTTAATTCTATTATCATTACTGATTAGCGTGCCCAGGTCTATAAACTGTAACATATTATCATTACTGATTAGCGTGACCAGGTATATAATCAGTAATCTAATATCATTACTGATTAGCGAACCCAGGTATATAAACTGTATTCTATTAACATTACTGATTTGAGTGCCCAGGTAAATAAATTGTACTCTATTAACTATACTGATTATCGTGCCCGTGTATATAAACTGTACTCTAATATCATTACTGATTAGAGTGCCCAGGTAGATAGTCTGTATTATGTTATCATTACTGATTAGCGTGCGCAGGTATATAAGGTCACTCAATTACCATTACTGATTAGAGTGCCCAGGTATATGAGCTTTACCCTATTATCATTACTCGTTAGCGTGACCACGTATATAAACAGTACTATATTACCATTATTGATTAACGTGCCCAGGTTTAAATAATGAAATTTATTACCATTAATAATTAGCCTGCCCAGGTATATAAAATGCACTCTATTAACATTATTGATTAGCGTGGCCAGGTATATTAACTGTACTCTATTATCATTAATGATTAGCTTGCCCAAGTATATAAACTGTACTCTATTATCATTACTGATTTGCGTGCCCTGGTATATTAACTGTACTCTATTATCATTACTGATTAGCGTGCCCAGGTATATAAACTGTACTCTATTATCATTACTGATTAACGTGCCCAGGTATATAAAATTTACCATTTTATCGTTTATGATTAGCGTGCTAAAGTATATAAATTTTACTCTACTAACATTACTGATTAGCGTGCCCAGGTATATATACTCCATTCTATTATATTTATTGATTAGAGTGCAAAAGTATATAAGCTTTAATCTAATATCTTTACTGATTAGCGTGCTCAGGTATATAAACTGTACTCTATTAACATTACTGTTTATCGTGCCCAGGTATATAATTTGAACACTACTATTATTATTTATTAGCGTGCTCTTGTATATAAACTGTACGCTAATATCATTACTGACTATCGTGCTTAGGTATATAGACTGCACTCTGTTCCCATTGCTGATTAGCGTGACCAGGTATATAAACTCTACTGCATTAACATTATTGATTAGCGCGTCCAGGTTTATATTCTGTACGCTATTATCGTTTCCGATTAGCGTGCCGAGGAATTTAAAATGTACGCTATTATAATTACTGATAAGCGTGCTTGGTATATAAATTTTATGCTTTTATCATTACAGAATAACGTGCCCAAGTATATAATCTATACGTTTTATCATTACTGATTAGCGTGCCCAAGTATATAAACTACGATATTATCTTTATTGGTTAGCGTGCCCAGCTATAGAAACTGAACGCTATTATTATTACTAATTAGCGTGCCTCAGTATATAAAATAGACGCTATTATTAATAGTGGTTAGCGTACAAAGTTATATAAAATATTCTCTAATATCATTAATGTTTAGCGTGCCCCGGTATATAAACTGTACACTTTTGTCGTTACTGATTAGCGTGCCCACGTATATAAACTGTAGGGTATTAACATTACAGATTAGCGTGCCCCGGTATATATACTGCACGCTATTAACATTACTGATTAGCGTGCAAAAGTATATAAACTGTACGCTATTAGCATTACTGTTTAGCGTTCGCCAATATATAAAGAGTACGCTATTAACATTGCTGATTATCGTGCCTCGGTATATGAACTGTACGCTATAATTATTACTGATTATCGTGAACCTTTATATAAAATGTACGCTTTAATCTTTTCTGATTATCGTGCCCGGTATATGAACTGCACGCTTTTATAATTACTGTCTAGCGTGCCCATTTTTTAAACTGTACGCTATTACCATTACTGATTAGCGTGCCCATGTATAAATTGTACTCTATTATCAGTACTGATTAACTTGCCCAGGTATATAAAATGTACTATATTATCATTACTGATTAGCATGCTTAGAATTATAAACTCTACTACGATATCATTACTGATTAGCGTGCCCAGGTAAATAAACTGTGCTCTATTACCACTGCTGATTAGCGTGCCCAGGAAAATAAAATGCACGTTATTATCATTATTGATTAGCGTGCCCTAGTATATAAATTATACGCTATTATGTTTACTGATTAGCGTGCTCTAGTATATAAAATGTACGCTATTATCATTACTGATTACCCTGCCCAGGTATTTAAAGTGTACGCATTTATCATTACTATTTAGCGTGCCCAGGTATAAAAACTGTACGGTTTACCATTAATAATTTACGTGCCCAGCTATATAAACTGTACGGTAATATCATTATGGATTAGCGTGCCCCAGTTTATAAAATTTACGCTATTATTATTACTGATTAGCGTGCCCCGGTATATATTATGTACGCTTTTTCATTAACGTTTAGCGTGCCCGGGTATGTAAAATGTCGGCTATAATCATTACTGATTAGCGTGCCCCGGAATATGAACTGTATGCTATTACCATTACTGATTAGCGTGCCCCGGCATATATACTGTACACTATTATCATTAATGATTAGCGTGCACAAGTATATAAACTGTACGATTTTATCTTTACTAATAAGTGTGTCACAGAATATAAAGTGTACGCTATTATTATTACTGATTACCTTGCTCCGGTATATATACGGCACGCTAATAACATTACTAATTTTTGTGCCCATGTATATAGACTGTACTATATTATCATTAATAGTTATCTTGCCCAGGTATATAGAATATACTCTATTAACATTACTGATTATAATGCAATGGTATATAAACTTTACTATATTATCATTACTGATTGTGGAGCTTAGGTACATAAAATATAATCTACTAACCTTACTGATTATCGTGCCCCGGTATATAAACTTTAAGCTATTATCATTAATCATTAGTGTACCCAGGTACATAAAATGTACACTACTATTATTACTGATTAGCGTGCGCGGTATATAAACTTTCCGCTATTAACATTACTGATTAGCGTGCAGCAGTATGTAAACTCTACTAAAATATCATTACTCATTAGAGTACCGCGGTTTATAAGCAGAACTCTATTATCATTACCGATTAGCGTCCCGCTGTTTATAAACTGTAAGCTACAACAATTACTGATTAGCGTGCCGCGGTATAAAAATTGTACTCAAATAACATTAATGATTAACGTGCCGCGGTATGTAAACTGTAATATATTATCATTACAGTTTAGCGTCCCGCGGTATATAAACTGTACCCTATTATCATTACTAATTAACGTGCACAGGTTTTTAATCTCTAATCTCTTGACGTTGCTAATTAGCGTGCCCAGGTATATGAACTGTACTTTTTTATCGTAACTGATAAGAGTGCCCAGGTATATAATCTTTAATCTATTATCATTATTGATTTGCGTGCCCACGTATATAACCTGTACGCTAATATCATTACTGTTTTGCGTGACAAAGTATATAAAGGTACGCTATAATCATTACTGATTAGCGTGCCCAGGTATGTAAACTCTACGCCATAATCATTGCTGATTAGCTTGCCCATGTATATAAATTTTACGCTATAATCATTACTGATTAGCGTGACCACGTATATAAACTCTATGCTATTATCATTACTGATAAGCGTGCCCAGTTATATAAACTGTACGCTATTAGCATTACTGATTATGTTACCCAGGTATATGAACTGTACGCTATTATCATTACTGAATTTCGTGCCTAGGTATATGAAGTCTCCGCTACTAACTTTACCAAATATCTTGCCCCGTTATATAAACTGTAGTCTATTACCATTCCTGAATATCGTTCCCAGGTGTATAAGCTGCATTCTATTACCACTCCTGATTATCGTACCCAGATATATAAACTGTGCGCTTTTATCATTTCTGATTAGAGTGCCCCGGTATGTAAACTGTACGCTATTTACGTTATTGATTAGCGTACCAAGGTATGTAAATTGTACTCTATTATCATTGCTGATTATCGTGCCTAGGTATATAAACTGTACTCTATTATCATTACTGATTATCGTGCCCAGGTATAAAATCTTTAATCTATTATCATTACTAATTAGCGTGCCCACGTATATAAACTGTACTCCATTAACATTGTTGATTAGCGCGCCCAAGTATATAAAATGTAAACCTTAACATTACTGATAAGCTTTCAAAGCATATAAAATTTATATTATTTTCAATACTGATTAACGTGCCCAGGTACAAAAACTATACTCAACGTTACTGATTAGCGTGCCCAGGTATGTAAACTGTATTCTATTAACATTACTGATTAGCGTGCCCAGGTATATATACTGTACGCTATTATCGTTTTTGATTAGCGGGCCCAGATATATAAAATATATGTTATTAATATTATTTTTTAGCTTCCCCAAGCACATAAACTGTACGCTTTTATCAATATTGATTAGCGTGCCCAGGTATATAAACTGTACACTATTACCATTACTGATTAGCGTGCCCTGTATATAATCTTTACTCTGTTATCATTACTGATTAGCGTGCCCAGGTATATAAAATGTGCATTATTATTATTACTGATGAGCGTGCCCAGGTATACAAAATATAGTCTAATATCATTATGGATTAGTGTGCCCAGGTATATTAAGTGTACTCTATTATCATTATTGATTAGCGTGCCAAACTATATTAAATCTACAATATTATCATTACTGATTAGCGAAACCAGGTATATAAACTGTACTCTATTACCATTACAGATTAGTGTGCCCAGGTATATAATCTTTACTCTGTTATCATTAATGATTAGCGTGCCCACGTATATAAACTTTCCTCTATTATCATTATTTATTAGCGTGCCCAGGAATAAACTTGTAGTCTATAATAATTATTGATTAGCGTGCCCAGATATATTAACTGTACTCTATTAATATTACTCATTAGCGTACCAAATTATATTAAATCTACTCTATTATCAATACTGATTAGCGTGCGCAGGTATATAAATTGTACTCTAATATAATTTTTGATTAGCGTGCCCAGGTATATAAAAAGTAATCTATTCTCATTACAGATTATCGTGCCCCGGTATATACACTGTATGCTTTATCACTACTGAAAAGCGTGCCCCAGTATATTAAAGTTTAGAGTGCCCCGGGATATAAACTGTAGACTATTATAATTACAGATATGCGTGCCTCGGTACATAAACTGTACGCTAATATCATCAGTGATTAGCGTGCCCCGGTATATATACTGTAAACTATTATCATTACACATTATCGTGTCCCAGTATGTAAAATGTGCGCTGTTATCGTTACTGATTGCCGTGCCCTGGTATATAAACTGTACGCTATTATAGTTAATTTTAGCGAGCACCAGTATAAAATATATAAGCTATTACCATTTCTGATTCGCGTGCCCTGGGATATAAACTGTACTCTATCATCATTACTGATTAGCGTACCCAGGTATATAATATTACCCTATTATCATTACTTATTAGAGTGCCCCGGTATATAATCTGTACGCTATTATCATTAATGTTAAGCGTGCCCAGATACATAAAATTACGCTATTAACCTTACTGACTACCATGCCCAAGTATATGAAAGTACACAATTATCACTATTAATTAGCGTGCCTATTTATATAAACTGTACGCTAATATCATTACTGATTATCGTGCCCACTTATATGAACTGTAGTCTATTATCACTAAAGATTATCGTGCCCAGGTATATAAAATATACTCTAATATCATTAGTGAATATTGGGTCCCTGTATATGAACTGTACGCTATTATCTTTACTGATTATCGGACCAGGTATACAAAATATACTACATTATCATACCTGATTATCGTGCCCCAATACCTAAACTGTACGATATTATCATTATTGATTAGAGTCCCCAGTTATATGAACTGTACGCTATTGTCGTTACTGATTAGCGTACCGAGGTATATAAACTATACTATATTTTCATTAAAGATTAGCGTGCCCAGGTATATAAACCGTACGCTATTATAATTACTGATTATCGTGCCGTGGTATATAAACTGTACTCTATTAACATTACAGATTATCGTGCCCAGGTTCATATAAAATATACTCTATTATCATTACTGAATATCGGGCACCGGTATATGAACTGAACGCTAATATCTTTACTGATTGACGGGCATCGGTATACAAACTTTACTCCATTACCATTCCCGGATATCGTGCCCCGATATACAAAACTGTACGATATTATCATTATATGTTAGAGTGCCCTGGTATATAAATTGCTCGCTATTATCAATACTGTTTAGCGTACACTGGTATATAAACTGTACTCCATTACCATTACTGATTAGCTTGCACTGGTATATAAACTGTACGCTATTATCATTACTGATTATCGTGCCCAAGTATATAAACTATACGCTATTATCATTACTGAACTTCATAGCCAGGTATAAAAACTGAACTCTAGTATCATTACTGATTATCGTGCCCCAGTATATAAACTGTACTCTATTATCATTACTGATTATCGTGCCACGGTATATAAACCGTATTCTATTATTATTATTGTTTATCGTGTCACGGTATATAAACTGTACTCTATTATCATTACTGATTATCGTGCCCAGGTATATAAACTGTACTGTATTATCATAATTGATTATCGTGTCCAGGTATATAAACTGTACTATATTACCATTACTGATTATCGTGCCCAGGTATATAAACTGTACTCTATTATCATCAATGATTATCGTGCACAGGTATACATTTTGTACTCTTTTATCATTACTGATTAGAGTGCCCAGGTATAAAAACTGTACAATATTACCTTTTCGGTCTAGCGTTCCCAGGTATATAAACTGTACTCTATTAACATTACTGATTAGTGTCCAGCGGTATATAAACTCTACTCTATTATGATTATTGATTAGCGTTCCAATGTATATAAATTTTATTTTTTTAATACTTATTAGCTTGCCAAAGTATATAAACTGTACTCTATTACCATTACTGATTGGCGTGCCCAGGTATATAATCAGTTCCCTATTATCATTACTGATTAGCGTGACCAGGCATATAAAATGTATACTATTTTCGTTATTGATTGGCGTGCCTCGGTATATAAAATGTACGATTTATCTTTTGAATCTTGATAGCCCAGGTATATAAAATGAAAGCTATTATCATTACTGTTTAGCGTGCCCAGGTATATAAACTTTACTCAATTATCATTATAGATTTGCGTGCCCAAGTATATGAACTGTATTCTATTATCATTACTGATTAGCATGCCCAGGTGTATAAACTGTACCCTCTTATCTTTACTGAATGGCGTGCCTAGGTATATAAACTGTACTCTATTAACATTACTGGTTAAGGTGCCCAGTTATATAATCTGTACTCCATTTTCATTACTGATTAGCGTGCCCAGGTATATAAACTGTACGCTTTTATCATTACTGAATGGCGTGCCCAGGTATATAAACTGTACTTTATAATCATTACTGATTAGCGTGCCCAAGTACATAATCCGTACACTATAATCATAACTGATTAGCGTGCCCAGGTATATATACTGTAAGCTATAATCATTACTGATTAGCGTGCACAGGAAAATAAACTGTGCGCTTTTATCATATCTGATTAGCGTGCCCAGTTATATAAACTCTACGCGTTTATCATTACTGATTAGCGTTCCCAGGTTTATAAACTGTACGCTTTTATCATTACTGACTAGCGTGCCCAGGTATACAAAACTGTACGCTTCCATCATTAATGGTTAGGTAGCCCAGGTATATGAAGTGTACGCTTTTATCCTTAATGAATTGCGTGCCGCGGTATATGAATTATACGCTAATACCTTTACTGATTGTAGTGCTCCGGTATATGAAATATACGCTATTATTTTTACTGATTAGCGCGGCTCAATATATAAAGTGTACACTATTATCATTAGTGATTAGCGTGCCCAGTATTGTAATATGTGGCGGTTACACCGCTGCCGCCAATGTAATATGCACGGTGTCTGTAGGACCACCGTTGTCACCAATTGTAATATGCGGTGGTGGTTAACAACCACCAATGTAATAACCGGCGTTCAACACCGTTGCCGCAAATGTGAACACTGTACGGGTTTCAGGTATCCTGTGTGATTACCTGTCGCCCTTTGAGGTAGTATCGCCGCCACCACCCAAGAGATCTTGGGAAGAATCGAATCTGGGGACGTAGGGAGGAGGAGTCGAAATAACCACACGCAGGTTACAAAAGTAGTATAGTATAATCTAAGACAAAGGGACTAAATAATAAGGCAAATAGTACACTAGGTAAAAACAGCTGGGTTGTCACACTCCTATAGGTTGCCGGGGGGGAACTGAAACGAAATTTAGCAGTACCTAGGATCTGGCTAGTTTCTTCAGCGCGACTTACCTCCCGTCAGTAGCACAGCAGTGTAGAAGATGAACATCTATGGATCTGCTTGCTGACAGTTGTAACTTCGCACGCACAGCTGTCGTGATCGCAGGTTTAGCGTCGAGAGTGATTTCCAAACTTTAGTCTCGTAGAGGCCTGGACTAACATATTACAGGCCGGAAGAAAGGTGCAGGCCGGAATGCCTGTAGGCCGATTTCCCTCGGTATTTTTAAGGGACAAATGCTGAGTCCTGCATACTTGTGTTCGTAACACATACAAACGTTACTCGCGAGGCAACCTTGAGTAGTGTGACAGTCAACCTTGTGCTGACTCGACATGTTTATCATAGAATACAAACAAGCGGGAATTAGAGTGATGAGCCAAGAACTGACGCAATCAGTACTCGCTCATTACATCATATAAGCTCTACGGTATTATCATTACTGATTATTGTTCGCAGGTATATGAACTCTACACTATTAACTTTATTGATTATCATGCCCAGGTATATAAAATGTACCCTATTAACATTATTAAATATTTGGCCCTTTTATATGAATTATACGCTATTATTATTACTGTTTATCGGTCCCCGGGTTATAAACTGTACTCCATTATCTTTCCTGATTATCGTACCCCGATATATAAAACTGTACGAAATTACCATTATTGATTAGAGAGCTCGGTTATATAAACTGTACGCTATTACCATTACTGATTAGCGTACTCAGTTGTATAAACTGTACTTTATTATCATTACTGATTAGCGTGCCCATGTACAGAAACTCTACTCTATTATCATTACTGATTTTCGTGCCCAGGTATATAAAACATAATCTATTATCATTACTGAATATCGGGGCCCAGCATATGAACTGTACACTATTATCATTACTGATTATCGGGTCCCAGTATATAATCTGTGCTCCACTATTATTACTGATTATCGTGCCCCGATATATATAATTGTACGGTATTATCCTTACTGATTAGAGTGACCGGGTATATAAAATGAACGCTATTATGGTTACTGATTAGCATAACCATGAGTATAAAATGTACTCCATCATTAATACTGATTAGCGTGCCCAGTTATATGAACTGTACGCTATTATCAGTACTGGTTATCGTGCCCAGCTATATAAACTGTACGCTATTATCATTTCTGATTATCGTACACAGGTATATAAAATTTATTCTATTATCATTACTGAATATCGTGCCACGGTATATAAATTGTACTCTATTATCATTACTGAATATCGTGCCACGGTATATAAACTGTACTCTACTATCATTACTGATTATGGTGCCTTGGTATATAAACTGTACACTATTACCATTACTGCATATCGTGCCCATGTATATAAACTGTATTCTATTTTCATTACTGATTATCGTGCCCAGGTATATACTTGTAATGAAGTAAAATGTAAAATAGGGTACGTTACATTGTTCATATTAATTTTGGATATTTACTGGATTTGTACGTTAAAACAGTTGCAGCTAGGTTTTGTACATTTCCTCATTGCGACA
>Ga0268261_10000252_pt1 | contig 32670 bp, 25 predicted proteins | sample TergutNc150P1_FD_190353 | JGI IMG/M metagenome (GOLD analysis project Ga0268261, IMG submission 190353) | Nasutitermes corniger P1 segment gut microbial community from laboratory colony in Florida, USA - Nc150 P1 (SPAdes) (version 2) | ecosystem: Host-associated > Arthropoda: Insects >... | reverse complement strand
CTACTGTATCTGGCGTAATAGCCATTGTAGTTGGTATACGAGTTGTGTGTACTACAGTAAGCATAGCTGTAGATGTTACATCGCTTGCAGGAGCCGTCATAGGTATTGTTGCTGTTATTGTTATTTGCCTTCCTACCGTTGCATTATGTGCTACATTCGCCAAACCATTTGCGTCTATTGTAACCGGTGGATATGCTGAATTATTATAAGTTGCAGACCATGTAAGTCCGGTTGGCGTTGTCATAACCTCATTAAATTGGTCTCTAACTATAACTGCAAATTGCTGAGAACTAGCTTGTGCCACATCTACTGTATCTGGCGTAATAACCATTGTAGTTGGAACACGAGGTACTTCTTCGACAGTTATGTCTTTAAAACCAGATACTGTAACAGCTGGAGTATGCTCACCCGTAATAGTGTATGTTACACGTATTACAGTGCCGGCAGGTACTGTATGGTCTACAGATAGTAAACCATTATTATCTATACTTGCTCCTACTGGTACAGCTGTTCCGTTTGGTAAGGATATACTCCATACTTTTGTACCCTCGCCACTTGGGAAAGGTCTGTTAAAATTGTCTGTTACAGTAGCAGACATTTGAAGCGTATCTGCTTGCATAATAGTTGTAGCATTTCCATGAGAATTTACTACTACATTATGCGGGTTTATAGCATGCATTGTAAAGTTTTCTGTAATTGTTATATAGTAATATGGTTGTCTAAAACTTACATCATTTACTCCTATTACAGCTCCATACGGTATTTGGTCTGACATTGGTTTTATAGAAAAATTATCAAATACATATAAGAAAGATGGACCTGTATTAGTTTGCCATGTGTTTTGTGTATTAGGTATAGGTACAGCATTAGAATTTGTTGCACGTGATATATTTACTTCAACAATTTGATTATTTGCAAATGTAGTAGGAACCAAAGTTGGACTATTTGGTGTTACCGTATTATTTAGGTAAGTATATACCCTAATTTCTGGTAACTGTGCAGCTACATTTCCAGTACCACCTACACGTATATCTAAGTGGTTAAGCGGATTTGGAACATTATTTATACTAAAATTTGGCGTTGTTAGACTAGGTCTTATTTGATTATAATTATTAAAAAGAGTTGTATTATTACGACCCTGCGTTCTTATACCGCCTATTGTATTACCCGCAATTATTGCATTTGCTCCTATTGTTAATGTTTGATAGTTTGTATTTCTATAAGTTGCCCATCCCCAATTAGCACTATTTCCACGAGCTGCTATACCTCCACCACCATCTTGACTACCTGTTGCTGTGGCATTGTTTTCGGTTATAACTCCACCTGTAATATTAATATTAGCAGCAGAATTATTTCCTCTTGATTGGCTTGCAAACATTATACCGGCACCAACGGAAGCTCGGTTTCCACGTATAAAGCCACCGTGCATATTAAAGGTTGCACCTTCTAAAACTAATACACCACCACCGCCATCACTTTGGGCTGCACTAGTTCTTGGGTTTACATCAGAACCAGTTGCATTCCATTCACTTGCAGTAACACCATCACCAGCAACATTGTCTAGTATTTCACCATCGTACATATTGAAAGTACCACGTGGTTGAACACGTACACCACCACCACCTACAGCGTACCATCCTCCGGCAGAGCCACTTCCATTTCCTCTAATAGTACCACCACGCATATTAAATATTGTGCTATGACCTACAGAAATACCACCACCACCAGTAGTTTGAAATCCTTCTAAAGATACATTATTGTAAAGTAAAGCATTTCCACTCATATTTACAGTAGAATTTGCACCATCTATAGCTATACCACCGCCACGACGTGAACTATTATTAGATATTGTACCACCTGAAAAATTAAAAATTGCAGAATCACGTACATAAACTCCGCCACCACCAGGGTCTGTTTCTACTGTATCAGGTACGTTCCAACCATTTGCCGATGCGATTCTACTATTGTTGTGTATATAACCACCACTCATGTTAAAAACACTACCAGTACCTGAAACAGCAACACCACCTCCACCGGTATTATAATCTGCACCAGTACCAGTAGTAAGAGGGTCCATTGTATTACCAACTATACGACCACCATGCATATTAAAGGTAGCTCCACCTATTACAAGAACACCACCAGCAGTACGTGAAGCACTATTTCCTAGATTATTTGCATTGTTTGTTCTTGTTTCGTTTCCTATTCTACCATTATGCATATTGAAAACAGCATTAGAACCATTTACTGTAACGCCTCCAGCTCGACCTGCGAGTACATTTGTCGTTATATCAACCCCATTTCTATTGTTGTATATGGCAACGTTTTCTCCGTTCATATTAAAAGTAGAATTGTTTATATAAATCCCAGATGTATGCCATCTAACAGTACCATTTGTCATATTTACAGTGCTACCATGTCTAGCTTCAATACCAGTACCACCTCTATGAGTTGCACTACCACCTTGCCTTTGAATAAAACCACCATTTATATTAAGTGTACCACCTTGTACTACCTCGATACCTCTACCAGTTCTAGTATTATTACCGGTTCCACCATTATTGTGTGTTATATTACCACCATTAATGGTAAGTGTACCACCAAGTACACGTATAGTTGTACGATGTGCAGATACATTAGCGTTTATAGTGGCATTTCCTGTGGAATTTACAACTATTGCATGACCTGCTACATCCGATGCTACGTTTGTATTTCCTCTTGACACGTTACTCTGCAAATTTAAATTTCTATCTACTACTATTAAATTTATAGCAGCAGCAGTAGTAGCAGCACTATTTATAGCTGCCCCTTGTATCGTTACATTTTCAAAAAATTCATTTACATTTATTGTTTGATTTGTAGTCCATGTTCCACCTAAATTTATTGTTACAGGTTCATTTGCAGAAAGACCAGCTACATTAGGATGGGTACCAGCTAAAACCTGTCTTGCTCGTTCATTTATTTGTGTGGCTGTACCTGTAATATTTACAACTGTGTTTGCTAAAATATTTGTATATGAGAATACTACAAATAGTATAGTTGATAAAATTTTGAAAAATATTTGAAACCTATTTTTCATTATTTGCATCATCCCCCTTTATTTTTTTTTATTAATTTGTATAATATTACTAGTTTAAATCATAATACTCATAAGCGTTTCGAGTGGCAACATATTGTTCATAGATTGTGTTAGTGTAAACATTGCCGATTGCTCTTGCATACTAGCCCTTACAAAATTTACAAGCTCTCTTGCATGGTCGGTATTTTGTACATGGTCTAAATGTCCTTGTAGAACTATTTCTTGGTTTACAAGATTGCTTGTAATGTGTTCCAATCTTCTTTCTTGGCTACCAATTAATGCTCTATCGCTAGCTATTCTATTTATTGAATAGTCTACATTTTCTAATAATGCAGATATACGCTCTGGTTCGTTCCATTGTACAGCGTTTTCAAAGTGTGCTGCGAAATTTTGTAAGTTCAATTCATGTAGATTCATAGCATTTATTTGCAGTGTTGTACGCTGCATTGCATTTGGACCACGCTGTATTGATATTTGTAGTGGCTCCCTAAGTTCTCTACCTACTTCATCTACAGGAGGACGCTGTGTAAAAACTTGGTCAAAGTTTATACTGTTCAAAAAGTCTAAAACAGCAGTTTGTCCACCAACACCATTTGTACCAGTAGTGTATAAACTAGGTATATTGTTTGGATGAAAACTCCATCCAGTATGAGAACCCATAAGGCTACCTACATTGTTATTTACCCAATTTATTACTTGTTGTCTGTTATGTGCCCCTGCATCAAATGCACCATCTCTCGGGTTAAATCCTCCATTTTCTAGTGTTACTTGTGTGCTTTGCCAACCCAAAGTGTTTAACAAATTTGCAGGTTGTTGACCACTAAACTGAAATATTGGTCCTTCTCTTGAAGGTATTAAAAGTTGATTATTTATCCAATCTACAACTTGTTGTTCCGTTTGGAAGTTTGGTATAGTTGGCCATGGCATATTTGCTATCCATGAAGGTGCTGTTATCGGATTTCCTTGTGCATCTGTTCCTGTTTGTACAGGTGTTGTATTCAAGCTCCATCCATATAAATAATTACCTGGTACTGTAGTAGCGTTCATATGACCACTTAGCCAATTTTGAACTACATTTCTATGGGCATTGTTAACTTCTGTATCTGCATCCAATATATTTTGAAATGGTGCTGGTACATTTAAACTTGCTGCAATGTCTACATTGTTTGCATTCCAAGATAGCATATTACCAAAATCAGTAGCTCCTGTACTGTTTGCCGTGTTTTGTATCCAATTTGTTATAGAACCTGATGGTGCATTTTGCAGTATCCCAGGCGTTGACCCAATTGGGAAAATATTTATGTGTGTAAAAAATGGGTCATTAAAAAAATTATTAGATACATTTATTGTATAACCATCTATTCTATTTGTTCCTTTTTCATTTAGCCATTGTTCTAATTGTCTTCGGTTTAAATCCCTTATTCTATCTATATTGGCTGGCATTACACCACCTGCAGGGGTTAAAAATGTGTCATTTGCAATTAGATTATCAAACGCATTTGCTGTATTTGATACCCCAAGTGTATTTATTGCCTGATTATGCGTTACACTATTTTCAAATAAATTCATAAAATCGCTACTGTTTAAGAAGTTTTGAAAATTAGTAGCACTACTGAAATGATTGTTACTAAAACTATCGAACACAGAGTTAAAATTATTTGAGAGAGCAAGTCCTGAATTTTGTACCATTTCTCTAAATTTTATCATATTGTATTGTGCAAGTTGAGCTGCTTGGTCTCCACCAAGTCCTGGCCATTGTACCAGCCTATTATCGCTAAAATTTTGCAAATCTAAAGAATTTATAACATCTGTAATACCAGCTGCTCCCGGATTTTGTATGTCAAATAAATCTCTAAAACCTGTAGAATTGTTTAGAAAATTGTCTACACTAGCTTGTGTATGAAATGTATTTGTAGCTAATCTCTGTTGCCAATCACTACGTAATTGTAGGCCATTAGGTAGACCAGCCTGATTGGCTGCTATTAAAAAATTTTGTATTTGCGTTCTATTGTGCAAATTTACAGCATCTCTCGTAGTTTGTGATAAGCCATTCAAAGCTGGTATTTCACCTACATTTAAAAGATTTGTACCATATACATCTCTAAAATGTGCTAACACACCAGTTGCAAATGTAGAATTATTTGTAGAATCGAAAAGAGATTGAAAATCTGCATGGTTTACAAATGTATTTACATTTGCAAATGTTGCAAGTCTAGAATCTGATATATTACCAAGTCTTGTAACAGCATCTGCACGCAGTGTCCAACCACTATTTGCAAGATTTGCTTGTACTGTAGCTGAATTTAGCCAATCCATAATAGCTGTACGGTTTCTTGCTGCTGCCTGTGCTACTGTGTAATTGTCATTTCTTATGCCATTAGGACCGAATATTTGGTTTAGCCAATTATTATCTACATCTTGCCTATTTCCAAATGTAAAATTGCCACTTGTACCGTGATTCGGGAAGAGATTAGACAAAATACTATCTAAATCGTGAATACCAGTAAAAACTGTAGCACCCGGGCTGAATCCAGATACCCCAGATTGAAAAATAGAAGATATAAAATTTATATAATCTCTATTCATACCACCAAATAATGGGATACGACTAAATTCTGTTTCTCTACTTATAGAATTTATTTCACTGAAAATTTGTCTTATATCTTGAAATATATTTTCACGGTCATTAGTTGTTATAGTACCTTCGGCTGCTTGTACCGTCAGTTCTCTTAGGCGGGTTAGCATTGTCTCTACTTCTGATAATGCTGTATCTGCCGTTTGTAACAAACTAACTCCACTTTGTGTATTTCTATTTGCTTGTAAGATTCCTCTTATTTGGTTTCTTACACGTATTTGAACAGACATTCCACCGGGGTCGTCCGAGGCACTGTTTATGCGTAATCCACTTGCTACACGTGTTAATGCTCTTGTTTGCTGTATCTTAGACATTACTAAATGCCTGTTACTCATCAATGCATTTTGTAGTGAATATAAAGTACTAATATTAAACACCTCCATCTTGATTACAAAAAGTTACATTATAATTTAATATCGGTATATTGCACATAATTCATTAGATTTTTTAGCAAAAAAATTTTAAAACTTTTTATATTTGATATTTTGTACTTGATAAATATTTATATAAAATGTATAATTACAAATGGAACGGAATAGCTTACGTTCCAACCCATGTTTAGCAATTCTTCTTTAGTCTCCTCTCTTTTTACCATAAAAAGAGGGGGGCAAATTAAATTATTATTACTCTTACTAAAAAGTAGGATGTGTATTTATACATATCCTACTTTTTTTAGCATATATTGTTATTTTAAAACTAATTATAAATTTTATTGCAATATTTTGACATAAATTTGTCTGTCGTTAGTATATACAATTGCATATATTTATGGTATATTACTCGAAATAAATTTATGGAGGTATTTAATGGGAATACAAATCAAAAAAGGAATAGCTAGTATTCTTGTATTTATTATAGTATTTTCTAATGTATCAAGTGTATTTGCAAATATAAATACTATGTATAATACATATCAATTAGATACATTAGATACAGATTTTTTAAACTTGCAAATTTTTAATGGACACTATATACCAAGTGATTTGTATATAGGAAATCTAAATCCAGAGCAAATGATTGCACTACGTGAGATTACTCTTGCAGGGAATGATAGAGGTATTTTAGGTTTTGAAGATATAAATCTGTCGAGTAATCAAATGGTTCGTGTTACAGTTCTTTTTGAAAGTAGTCCGGCTCGTATTCAAATAATTGAACAACAAGTACAAAGTCCACGTGCAAGAGGTGTTTTAACTCTTACAGATGCAGAACAAATAGTAGAACAAGAACATACTCAGTTTTTACAAGATATAAATAGTCTTTTCAACGATATGCGTCCAAATATTGGTGGTAGACCAGTTTTGCGACAACCCGGCGATTTTCGTATTTTATCTTCTTATAGAAATACATTAAATGGTGTAACTTTAGAATTACCTGCTTCGGCTGTAGAGCTTGTTGCACAGTTTGATAGTGTAAGACTTATTGTGCCAGATTTTTATGTAGATATACCACCGATACAAACGTATAGTACGCCAAACGGAAATCCATGGGGGATGTCCCCAGGGCGTGAACGTATGAATGTAGATATACTACACTCAAGAGGTATTACTGGTGAAGGTGTTTTGATAGCTGTACTCGATACGGGTATAGATTGGGAACATCCTGCTTTTGCTGGGACATACCCAACTATAGAATTTATGCGTAGTCGTGGTGCAACTCATCTTACAAATGCGGATGGTATACATGGTAGGCATTTACCTAACGGCACAGATACATATTATTATGTAGGTCGTGATTTTGTTGGTGAATTTTGGACAAGTGAACCATGGAGAGGAAACCCAGCATTAAGCGGTGGTAATAGATTTCATAATCCAAAAGAAACAAGTCCAATCAATTTTCCTCAGTTACCTAGTAATCAATGGACTAGCCATGGTACGCACGTTGCAGGTACCATAGTAGGAAGACCCGTTTCGGGTGCTGATGAAAATTGGTCTATACTTGGGGTTGCACCAAATGCCGTTGCTTTTCATCATCGTGTACTTATGGGTTCTACACCGGGTGTTGTTATAACTTCATCTGTAGAATATTTATACTATCTTAATCCAGATGTTGTAAATATGTCTCTTGGTGGTGGTGTAGGTGTGGAAACTACAAATATATCAGCAATACAAATAAACAATATAATGCTTTCTAACCCAAACATTACATTTGTAATTGCAAACGGAAATTCAGGTCCGGGTTACACTACAAATGGGAATTGGGCAGCTTCCACAATGGGAATATCCGTTGGTTCTTCTGTAGAAACACATGCATTGGGAATAACAAGAGGGCTTAATTTATATACAAACGGCACTAAACTCTCAGAAACATTTTTCTTATATGCAGCTACAACTATAGGTTTACACTGGGTTTGGGATGAAGATGTACAGTCTTTTGTTCAATCTTTTCCAAGAGTTATGAATCGTGCAGATGTTACTTTCCATGCAAATGGAGGAACATTAGTTTCAAATGATACTCCAGTATTGCCAACTTTACAACATGAGTTCCGTATATTTAATATGCCAGTTACAGGCTCTTCTGCAAATGCACAAGATGGTCTTGGTTCTGGAGAAGCAGCAGACTTTTACGCTCTTGTAGAAAGATATGGACTTGAAGAATTACAAGGTGCTTGGGTTCTTATACGGCGTGGAACTAGTTTTGTAGATATAGCAAACCGTGCAAACCAGCTTGGTCTTGGTGGTATTATACAAATAAATGGACCGGGTCAAGCACCTATACATCGTACTGCACAGCGTGGGGAATCATACATCAGTTTTTTTGGTATATTGCATTCAAATGGTTTAAATTTGCGTAATGCAATTTCATCAAGTTCTAGCGACTACCTATCAGTACATTTTAGTAGTGTATATGCAGATGAAACAGAATTTAGTGTTAGTGGTTTTTCTAGCCGTGGGCCTTTACCAGATAGCCATTGGATAAATCCAGATATAATTGCAAATGGTTCAAATGTATTTTCTGCTGTACCGTGGTGGACTGCAGAACAAGTACGAGGAGCATACCAGTTTGCTTATATGTCAACCGGTGGTACATCTATGGCTGCACCACATATTGCAGGTGCAGTAGCACTTATGGTACAGTACAGCCGAGACCGTGGTGTAAGAGGTGGTCAGGGCTGGGATAATCGTGAAATAAGAACAAGATTACAAAACACAGCAGGTCAAGGTTTACAAAGATTAGATTATGGGGTTTTTGATATTGGTGCAGGTCAAGCAAATGTTGCTGCAGCAATAGATAATAGAACGGTAGTAGCAGTAGATACCCAAATACCAATTTTACCAGGTGCTAATTTTGTTAATCAAGATTTCGCTTTTGCAGACACTGGGGCATTTAGTTTTGGTAGTATGACAAACACAAGTGCAGGTAGTAGAACAATGTTTGGCACAATTTATAACCAAACAAACCAAACAAATACCTATACTTTAACAGCACAATTTACCCCGGCAGGTCGTAACTCACAAACAGGTGCTACATTTTCATTTAATACAAGCACTGTTATGGTTCCAGCAGGTGGGTTTGGCAGATTTAATTTTACAATAAATGTACCAGCAAACGCTTCTCTTGGTAATTATGAAGGTCATGTATATGTTAGACTAAATGGAGATGTAGTTGCACGGTTACCGTTCGCACTTTCTGTAATTGAAACAGTATTGCCATGGTATTCAAATCCAGATTTTATGGGAATAATGCGACCTATTATATCTGGCTTTATACGTGAGAATGAACAGCAAATAGACATACGTCAACAAGCAACTTTGTCTGTAGATGCTTTAACAAATAGTAATCGTTCTGGTTTTGTATTTAATATTCAAAATCCAAATCATACTGGTAGTTATGGAGTAGCGGGAGTAAATGGACCACCAGCACAAATGCAATTTGCTGTTCACGATGCACAAAACAATATAGTAGCTGTTAATCCCGGTACATGGAATATTCCTACAAATGCTAATTTTATAATTATGCAAGCAAATCTCGAAATTTTACCACGTATTGGCGGGGTTAATTTATCAGATGGAATTTATACATGGGTTGCACATATTAATACCCAACAGGGAACGCTTCCTTTTCCAGTGGGACAATTTGTAGTAACAAGTACACGTCCAGTTGTAAACTTTGCACAAGATATATTCCATTTTGAATATGGAAATCCAGTAACAATATACGGATATATACAATCTGCAGGACATGATATGGCTATAGCAAATGGTATCAGGGCGTGGACTACTAATAATATTGCAAATTATACTTTTTCAGTATGGAATAGCGATATGGGTCCTTTGACAACTAATATATTGCCAAATGGTCAATTTTCTTTTGTGCTAAATCCGACATTACCAGAAAACCACACTGGACCATTTGTAGAAACTATAAATACAATTTTTATAGAATCAGTAGGAGCAATTAACTCAGCAGGGGCAATAGCAGGTTCTAACGTTAGTGAATTGACAGGGTTTACGATATCTTTATACAATTATCCATCTATACCAATACAACCTTACCTGCCAGTATTTCCTCTTGAACCATATGAACCATCTCTACCAAATTTAGTAAACTTTCTTGCAAGCGAAATAGATATAAATGAACTATGGAACCAACAAATATTTGTACCTATTTTTACAAATGAAGATACCGTACAAACAGTAATATTGCCAGAACAACAAGAACCAATACAACAAGAACCAATACAACAAGAACCAATACAACAAGAACCAATACAACAAGAACCAATACAACAAGAACCAATACAACAAGAACCAATACAACAAGAAATAATGCAAGTAATAGTACCAGCTCCACTAAATATAGATAATTCATTATTACAATTGAATAATCAAAATTTAGAGATAAGGTCTTTAATAGATTTACAACAAGCTTATTTTACCCCTAGTGATGTACCCCTAAATATTTCGGATACTATAGCTCCTGTAATTACTCAAAATGCAATACCACAGGTAACAAGAACAATTACACCAAGAGTAGTATCACAGCCAACAAGTTATGAGTCTATATCACACGGAACACAGCTTTCTATATTCGCAGTACCATTTGGTATAACACAAACAGATACAAGTATTACATTATCAATTGAAATAGGTAATGCAATAGGTTCTTATTTACCAACTGCTACGCACGAAGATTACGATTTCTACGGTTTTAATACTAGTGCAGATGGAACTGGTACATGGATAGATGAAAATACAATTATACTTGGTAATACTGTTGTACATGCAGTATGGGATTTGGAAAGTGCAGAGCCTGCACCAGTTAACCCGCAGCCTATACCGATTAATCCAATACCAATACCAGTTAATCCACCAGTAATATTACCAACATTGCCAACATTACCAGTAAGACCTATTTTAACGCCTATACAAATTTTAATTTTGGATAATCTAAATAATGTACGTACATTTGCAATTAGTACAGGCAATATTAATCTTGCAGAAACTATGCAGAACTTATATGATAATCTGTTTTATATTTTTACAGGAATAGTAAACATCTGGTCTTCTTGGTCTTTTAATAATAACAGTGTAAATTTATTTACAAGTTTAAGTAGCATGGTAGTACCTAATATTAGTAATGTGCTAACATACGATATTATTGTATTTGAAATATTAGAAATTATAGATGAATTACCTTTATCAGAAATAATTTTAAATTCAGAACTTGTATATAATTGGGTAGAAAGTATTGAAATATCTTCACAAGTTTTAGATTATTTTTTAACTAATGGACTTTTACCAACAAGAACAGCTTATAATGCTTTATTTTTGGATAGATTGTCAAATTAAGAAAAAAATAAATGTTTTTTAAGGAATACAATTAAAAAGGCAGTCTTTTGATTTTATCAAAAGACTGCTTTTTTTACAAAAATAAAAATAAATATGCTTTACAAAAAAAATTATAAATGGTAAAATACTATCATGATACAATTAATTCTGATAAAAATTTTATTTAATTGTGTTAAATAAAAGGCAAAGTAGGGATAAAAATAGAAAAACAAAGTAAAGAAGAGATAAAAGAGCAATTACTAGAATCATTTTTTAACACAGGTAACAATAGCGAAATTGAAAAAACTAAAATAGTTCAAGAACAATTATTAGAATACAAAAAGCTAAATGGTTACGATAAACATGTTGAAGATGTCTTACTTTTAATAGATATGTATACTCTAGAACTTAAATCTGATAATTTTAAAAAATCTTGTAAAACTGTAGAACCAATAATTAAAAGAATTAGTATGCAAGATAAATTAGATTTATATGATATTAGAATTGCTGCAACTGCTATTGGTCATACAGAAGATGTAAGCCAATCTTTTATAATTGGCGAAAAATTGTTAAAAGAATTAGAAAAATATAGTAATCATTATAGATATCATCGTATAAAAATGACTATACATTCAAATATTACTTCTAGGTTAGCACGTGCAAAATATTATGACAATGTATTAAATCATGAAGAGCTAAGAAAAAAATTTTTAATACATATAGAAAAAGCCATTAAATTATGTAGAAAAGAAAAATTTAACGATGCTCTTAGTGTAAATTTAGTAAAAAAAGGACTTTTCTTTGGTGATTTTGATATTGTAGAAAAAGGCTTGAATATTGCTGAAGAATATGGAAACGATACACTTTATGAAATGGTAGTGCTTATGATAGAACAATATAAATCATTTCATAAATTTACTATGACAACAACAGAATTAAAAGCTATAGTTGGTAAAAATATTCAAGCACATCGTAAAGCTAATAGAATTAGGTCGGATGAAATGGCAGAGATGATAGGTATTGGTAGTATTTCTACTTTAAGCCATATCGAAAGAGGCTTCAAACAAGTTGGTCTAAGCACTTTAATTAAATTATCTGGAATTTTTAAAGTTTCTGTAGATACTCTTTTACGAGACTCCAGCAAAGAATCACCACCAACAGGTGTAAACGTAGTAAAATTGAACGAAATAAATGCTTTAATAGAGGAATTTGAGCCTGAAGATTTAGACGATGTAGCAGTTGTTATTAGAAAATTGTTACATATGTCAAAGAAGAAAAAATCAAACACAGAAGGAGATGTTTAGTTGTGGAATTATTATTAAGATATATACTTTTTAATCCTTTTTCGTATCCTGTAATTACTGGTTAAATTATATTTAAGTAATTGTAACCACCCTAACACGGGTGGTTTTTTTATTTAGTAACTAAATAGAGTCTCTGTTCTCACTAATGCATTAAATGTGTTTATATTTCGTTTTGTAATTTCTTTATTGTATTTATATCTAATCCTGTAGCTTGTTTTATTTGCTCTAAAGTTAAATTCATATTTAACATATTTTTAGCTGTTAGCATTAGTACTTCTTCTCTTCCTTTTTCAATACCTTGTTCGATGCCTTTTTCAATACCTTGTTCGATGCCTTTTTCAATACCTTGTTCGATACCTTGTTCGATACCTTTTTCAATACCCTGTTTTTCAACAAGTTCAATCAATTCAAGCTCTTCTTCATAGCTTAAAACATCATCAACTACACTATAAACTCCCATTGTTTTTTTAAATTCCTCTGCAAACTTTAATGCTACTGGACTTTCTATTTTCTCCATCTCTATTACCTCCTCAATTTTACCTAGTTTTGTTTTTAGTATAGTACATAATTCCCATAACTCTTTTTTATCTTCTGATAAATTTTCTTTTGTCTTTGGTAGTTTAGGTAATTCTAAATAATAATCTGAAAACTTATCTGCTAAAAAATGTTCTCCTGTATCATAATCTGCTCTAACTATTCTTGTAAAAAAGTCTTTTTTATTTGATAGTTCTGGTAGTTCAAAATTTAATATATTTATCCCTATCGTATCTCTTACTTTTGTATAATTACTTCCTGCTTCAAGTCCTTCTCTCATTACATTTGATGATGATACTGAACTTCTTACCGCAAATCCCTCTTCCTCATCTCTTTGCACTTCTACACTTACATTAAGTCCTGTATTTGCACCTACTAAATCTGCTATCATTTTTTTGTTTTTTAATGAATTACCTTTTTTAAGATTAATAAATTCATTATACCACAAAATTAAATTTTTTTGATAAAACATGGTTACAACAACAATTAAAACTCCAGCAATAGAAACTACAAGTTTATCCAATCGAGTAGGAGGCTATCCATTAGTTGGATAGCCGACCTCTCACACCACCGTACGTACGGTTCCGTATACGGCGGTTCTTTAGTTTACTAGATAGATTTATATTTAAGTAAATCCTTTTCGTTAGTGGCGTTCTTAGGTATTATCATCACAAATCTCTACTCTCCTATATATCTTTCCCATTCCGTGGTATCCTTTTATGGCAAGGCTCTTCATCCAAAGAGTTTGCTGTATTCGTAAATTCGCTTTGTAATACTCATTTACTACCATCTTCCTAAAGTTAAGTCCTTTCCTAAAAAAAAATTTTTTTTTATCTAGGTACTATGACCTCTGCTGACTTCTTGTAGTTCGCTGTTACTATAGGCTTCTTATTTGTTTTCACCTATCTACAAGACCTCCCGTGGTAAGATACAAATCTTTCATTCCATGTCCCTACATAATTTACATATAAGTATCCGTGTCGTATATCTGACTTCATCTTGTTTAGCAGACTTATCCTACTTTCTATGCCTGATTATGTTCGTATTCCTTAGGGCAGAACTTTGCTATCGGCTTCCTTCAAACTCCACTTCACAGTGGACGCTCTTGCCTTTCGCTAGTGGTTGGCTACGACTAGCCACCACTGTGGACTTCCACCACCTAGATTTGTAACATGCACGGCACACTAAAAAAAGAACACTTAATTTTATATAAGTGTTCTTTTTTCTGTGAAATAAACTCTAAAATTACAGTATATTCTACCGCCAAGTAGCAAGTGCAACATCTACTACAGGAGCAGCATAATTGGCGCTAGGCGATATTGTTATAGATGCTCCAGCTGGTACAGACAGAGTAGGAGAACTAAACCAACTTGTAGAAGTTTGATGATGGTAGCTAGAAAATATATTGAAATTTTGAGGTCTTATACTTGGACTTTGTAATACACCTTCAAAAGATACACCACCTCTAGCATTATACATAAATCTTGCGTTAAAAATTTGATTAGGAAATATTGTATTAGGCAAAATATCTCTTGGCATACTCAATGATACAGCATATCCATTTAATGGGTTTGAAGCTCCCGCATTAGGAAGATTATAAGTTATTGGAGCATTATGAGAACCATTGTATATTTGTTGCACTCCTACACCAGTTCCTGAAGCTACTAAAGTTACATTTGCTACATCATGAGTAAAATAATTACTCCAAGCATTTGGTATAACAGAGGTATTGTTATCTCTAGTTACTCCAAAAAAATCTGTTCCACGAAAAGAAGGCATATTTTGCCAAAAAAACTCAGATATTGTTATAAAATGAGAAAGAATACCACTATTTATACCAAAAACATTAGTATTTACATGTAATGTTCCTCCACCAACATTTCGTACAGTTCTTGAATCTGGTCTTGTTGGGTCGTATAATACATTTCCATCATAATCAACTATGGGTATAGGTGGTATTGTAAATCTCCCTATTAAGTGTTCTGGAAGATTTTCTATAACACTGTTACTAATATTGTTATTTGTTATCTCTTCAAATCTAGTTCTCGAAATTTCTTCCATCGAAGACTCTTTTTCATTATGTATAACCTCTAAAAAATATCTTTCAGAAGAAAGAGCTATATTTGCAGTAGCTATAAGCTCCACCATACGTGAATCCATACTATCAATAAAATCTTGTGAAAATCCACTTTCTATAAGCCTATTTCTACCTATTTCTAGTAAACTTTTTTCTTCTAAATCATATTGATTAGCAAAAAGATGAATTCTTTGGTTTTCATCCAATGTAGAAAATCCCATGATACCAGTTCGGCTTTCATCAATAGGAAATTCTGTAAAATTGAAAAATTGGAATAAATCTAATTCTTGTAAACTTTCATTTCCCAAAACTCTAATAGGAAAAATGGAATATGAAAGAAACAGAACAAAAGCTAAAACAAACGATAGTTTATTTTTGTGATTCATAAAAAACCTCCTGTAAATATAATTTTATACACATAATGATAAAATATAGTAATTATTTTGTCAATAATATTTTTGTAATTGTAACGATAATGTAATATTAGAGTAATAAAAAACCACTGGACAATTTTTAACCAGTGGTTTTTATTACTCCTAACTCCATTAATGCATTAAATCATGAAAAAAATAATTCATAGCCACAACAATTAAAACTCCAGCAAGAGAAACTACAAGTTTAGCTTTAGATTTTCCAGAGTATTCTACAGCTATTGGTATCATTTCATTAAAAACAACAGCTATAATACAACCAGCAGCTACAGAAAACATAAAACCTGAAATATATGGGTTTATACCACCTAATAAATAACCAATAATAGCACCAAGAACAGTTGCAAAACCTGCTATAGAACATATTCCTAATATTTTGATATTTCTCATACCACTAGTTTTTAATGGTAGAGCTATAGACATACCCTCTGGTATACAAGATAAACCTATAGCGATTGCAGCTAATACACTACTAGCACTACCTATCGCAAGACCTTTTGGAAAGTCATGCAAGACTATAGCAAAAATAACAGGGAAAGCTGTTGCTACTATACGCTTTTTTTCAGATTGTAGTAGACCAGTATGAGAACAATATTCGTTATGTGGCATTATACCATGTATATGTTCATGCCCATGCTTATCAAATTTTCCAAGCAGATAAATGAGTAAAGAACCAACACAAATGCCAAAAATAGTAATCCATATGCCACCACCGCTATGTTGATACCAGTATTGATATAAATCCCCATAATCATCTATACCCGTATGGTAATGTCCATGACCTATAGCATGGGGTATAAAATCTACAAAAACAAGAGCTAGAAGAACAGCAGAAGCAAAAATAAAGCTAAGTCCTATAAAAGTTTTACTAGGTTTTTTTATAGTTATAGCTAAAATACCACCAAGAACCGAACTAAAAAAACCAGCAATACCAGCAAAAAATATAACATTAAAAAAATCCATAAAATATCCCTTTTATCACATTTATAATAGAAAACCCTAGAGCAAAAAGTAAGTTTCTTTTTGCTCATTAGTATAGCAACTTTTAAAAATTAAAATTAAACTAAAACAAAAAATAAATCATGCACTTCTCCGTTTATTGTAAAACGAAGTCTATATTCACCTGTTTCTACTACATAGTGTAAATTACCGTGTTGATAACTACTTTGAGTATTGTCTGTTGCATCTGGATTTACATCTATATTGAGGTTTGGTAATAATTCTAAGAAGCTAATACGTCTACTTCCAGCTTCTGTGTTGCCAGCATATAAATGATGATGCCAGTAACCAGATTCAAAACTTGGATGCTCCCTAGAAGGATTTATAGAAGCTTGTATTGTTTCTTCACCTATTTGTATAAGAACATTTCCTCCAGCTTCTGGACCTACAAATGTAAGCCTTGAACCTTCATATTCGCTTGGAATATTCACAAGTACATCAGCTATGTAGACTCTATCTAAACTGAAAACAGCCCTTGGTTCTACAGTTTGAGGTGAATTAGCCTGTGGAGTATTGCCACAAGCAACTAAAAATAATAAAAATGCTAATAAAAATAATGATTTCATTTTTTCTTCTTTCATAATTGTATTTTATTTGAATTTGTGTTCATATGAAAATTTGTTCATATTGCACAAAATTAATATAATTTATAGAGCAATATTACAGCATAATTAACAAATTGTCAAGTGTAAAATCAAATTTAGTAAATTTTATACACATTTTATAAAATCATATTGCTTAAATAACTGTAACAAGAATAAATTTTTAGTATGTGTTTGTTTACGGTATTTTAATAAAAACAAAAAAATAAGTACAGAATTAGTGTACTTATTTTTAAAAACGCTCTTCTTCAATCTGTTTAGCTACTTCATCTTCTGAAAGTTTTCTTAGACGTACTATTGCTTTATTTAAATTCGGGGCTTCTTGTAATAACGTTTCCAATTCTTTCTCCTCCCGTACTAAAAATAATTTTAACCAATTTTCAAGTTCCGTTTTCGGTTTTTTTGGAAGTTTCGGTAATTGTAATATATGAATTTGTGTTAAGTCTGTTAATATGTCTCCTTTTAATCCCGTGTATTGAAATATATCTTTATATTCTGGGTTATTCGGAAACATATCAAAATTTGTTATAATTATACTGTATACTGGTTTTAAAGTCGTGTACTCTTCGCCACGTTTTAATTGACTACCAAACAAACGTCCGTTATATGCAACTATCTTAGCACCAAAGTTTAAATGGTCTGCCATTTGCATTTCTACGTGAATTATTTTTCCCGACTTTGTTTTAATTCTTATATCTACAATAAAATCTTTGTCTTTCAAATTTTCTTTTGATAAGAATGGATTTAATACCTCAATATCTTCAAATTCTTCTAAACATTTTAAAGGATAAAAATGAATAACATTGCTTGTAATATTATGGCTTTTACAGCTAACTAAATAGGTAAATAAACCATAGTAGATATTTTATTACTTAAAGTATTACACAAAATAGTCTTACCACTACAACATACACCTTCAAAAACTATAAAATTATTCATCTAAACTCTCTTTCAAATTATTTAGAAATATATTTTTCATAAATATCAAATACTCTAATATATATGTCTTTATTATCCCATTCTCTATTTAAAATTTCATCAAGAGAAATCCATTCAAAATTTTCATGCTCTTTACCAAGTACAACATCTCCATCTATCCATTCACAAAGATAGTCAATACCAACTAATTGGAAGTTTTCATTTATATAATGCCACACATTAAACGGGAATAATATCTTGGCACGTATTGAACATTCCTCTTTAATTTCACGCATTAATGAAATATCTGGAGCTTCACCAAATTCAACACGACCTCCGGGGGTATCTATTCTAATATTTGGATTAGGGTCATTGGTTGCTTCTTCTTTTGTTTTATATAATATCAACAATTTATAATCTTTAATAACAAACCCTTTTGCTGCTACTCCAAATACATTTATATTACTATGCATTAATTACAACTCCTAAGTGTTTAATTTTTAGTTAATTATTTATGAAATTGTCGATATATTTTATATTGGTTTACCTATCCATGTACATAAATAGTCCATATGTACCAAATGTTCGTTGTTGTAAGCATTTAACTTTTAGAACACGCCTAAAAAGACTTGCACGTAAAACTATTTGTTTCAATTGATATAAATAAGGGTAATTAAGCTAGCTTTTATATTTATATTAATTCAAAAATAAATGCTGTAAGTTCTTTTTGTTGTTAATTTTTTAATCATTTGAATTATATCTATATATGGTCAACAATTTTTATAGACTCTTATTGATAATTTTTATAAATTTATAAAAATATATTAAATTTAAGAATTTTCAAATATTACAAAACTCTAAAACATTCCCATTTAAATAATCAGCTTCTCTCCTATCGTGTGTAATTAACAAAACAATTTTATTGCTATATATCTTTATCATATCCATTATAGCAGGTTTCGTTTTCTCATCTAAACCTTTAAAAGGCTCATCTAATATAAGAATATCAAAATTTATCATAAGACTACGACAAATAGCTACACGCCTTTTCATTCCACCGCTTAGTTCTTTTACTTTTTTATTTTCTAAACCGTTTAAATCTGCTTTATTCATAAGACTACGTGCTTTTAATAAATTTTCTTCACTATTTTTTACAGGAAAAAGTATATTATTTATTACATTTTCTTTTTCTATCAATCTATCTTCTTGAAATACAATAGAAATTTTTTTTTGGTTTACTCCAAGTATTTCTCCACTATCAGGTATAATAAGACCTGCTATTATATTTACAAGTGTAGTCTTTCCTATACCTGATTTTCCCATTATTGCATTTATACCTACAGGAAATTTAGCATTAAAATTTTTTAATACTAGTTTATTTTCAAAACTTTTATAAACATTATTGACTTGTATCACTATAACTCCTAAATATTTTAGAAAATATTTTTTCTATTACATAACAACATATAACAATTGTAAACGTCCAAGCAAAAATGTCTGCTGTTTGTAAAAATATCCTTGCTCTGTGTAAATTAAATCCTATTGTATTTGTTGCTACTCCTATAAGTTCTGCAGCTATACCGGACTTCCAGGCAAACCCGAATCCCGTATTTACTGCAGATACAATATAAGGAATTGTCGATGTTATATATATATGCTTAATTATTTTTAATTTTGGGGCTTTTAAAACTTTCGCCATTTCTAAAAGATTAGTATCTGTGTTTATAATACCTTGGTACACATTAAAATAAACAATTGGTAGAACAGTTATAAAAGAAATAAAAACTGATAAATAATCAGAGCCTACCCAAAATATAGCAAGTATCGTAAAAGAAGCAACGGGTATAGTTTTTACTACATTAAAAAAAGGCATAACAAACATATGAAAAATTTTAGACATACTACAAAATATAGCAATTATAATACCGAAAAATAAAGCAAGAGAAAAACCCATTATTATTCTAACAAGAGAATTAAATATACTTTCCCAAAAATTAAATGTGGTTGCAAGATTTATTAAACTAATGAAAGTCTCTAAAGGTCCTACTAATAATATGCTGTTAGAAATAATAAAACTTAATAATTCCCAAAGACCCAGCCAGAAACTAAGAATTATTAAATTTTTATATATTTTAGATGTTATTAAAAAATGCTTATGTATAGAAGCACTCTTTTTGATGTTTTTTTTCATAATCAATCTATAAAAAAGAAATTATTTGTAGGCATATTTCCACCTACAGACATAGGATTTTCATTATAAATAACATTTAAAAATCCCTCTAAATATGTTTTCATTGTATTTCCAGTAATAAAAACAAGATTAGACCTAGGTATTGCCATAGTTGCTATATTGGCGTTTGGTATAATTCCAAAATCTACAGCAAGCTGTGCAGCTTCTTCTATATTTTCATTAACAAAATTTATAGATATTTCATATTCATGCAAAAAACTTATTATTTGTTCTTTGTTTTGCTCTATAAAATCTCTCCTGCCAACCAAAACGCCCATTACTAATGCATAATCTTCTCCTATTTTATTCCACTCTTCGGTTAAATCTAAAGCAAAATTTACAGATTCTATATTATTAAAAACAGTTGTTGCAAAAGGTTCTGGTAAAAGTGCAATACTCGCTTCTCCTTCTGTAAGAAGTGCCGCTATTTCTGTATGTTCCGACCTAAATGATAAAAAAACATCTTCTCCTGGTATAAGACCATTCATATTTAAGATATAATTTAGTACAAATTCTGGTACAGCTCCTAGTCCGCTTAAAAATATGGTTCGACCTCTTAAATCTTCTATTTGATTAATTTCTGAGGTTGTATCCATAATATGCAATACACCTAGTGTATTTATTGCTATAGCTTGTATTTCTCCCTTTGTAACATTATATAGCACAGAAGCCAAATTTGATGGAACAGCAGCTAAATCAATAGCACCTTGTATTAGAAGCGAAGGTATTTCATCGGGGGAGCCCAAAATATTAAAATGATAATTATTTTGGGTATTATTTTGTTCATTTTCTTTCATTAAATGTAACATACCAAGTCCAGTTGGTCCACGTAATACGCCAATATTAATTTCACCTACATCGTTTATAGGAGGTTCTACTTGATAAGTAGAACCTCCACAACCGATAAGAAAAATTAATATTATTAATAAATAAAAGATTTTCTTAATCATAATTATTTACCTTATAGGGAATTTTTCTCTTTCGTTATAATGGGTGTGTAACAATTTGTGAGCTTTGTGCGAGTTTGGTTCTTCTAAATAGTCTTTGTAAAGTGCCTGTATTTGTGGATTTTGATGAGATTTTCTATATTTTCTTGACTCATCTTCTTCATAAAGTGCTTTAGCTCTCTCTTTACGTATATCTACTTCCATCATTTGTTTTGCTGTAAGATGAGGCTGACCTCCACCTGTAACACAACCTCCAGAACAACCCATTATCTCTATAAAATCGTATTCTGCTTCTCCATTTTTAATCATATCTAAAAATTTACCAGCCACAGCAGTCCCGTGGACAACTGCTATACGTATAGTTTTTCCTCCTAAATTTAAGGTAGCCTCCTTAACATCTTTTATTCCTCTTATCTCTTTATATTCAAAATCTTCTAAGTCTTTGTTTTCTAATATGTCAGCAACAGTACGCATAGCAGCTTCCATTACACCACCTGTAGCACCAAAAATAGCACCTGCTCCAGAATATTCACCCAAAAGATCTGTATCAAACTGTTCATCTGGTAGTAAATTGAAATCCATACGTGCTTGTTTTATCATTTTAGCTAATTCTCTTGTAGTTATTACACAATCTACATCTCTTAGTCCATCTACTTCAAGCTCTGGACGAGCTGCTTCTGTTTTTTTAGAAGTACAAGGCATAACAGATACAACAAAAATTTTACTTGGGTCTATACCATTTCTTTCTGCGTAATAAGATTTTGCCATTGCTCCTAACATTTGATGTGGAGATTTACAACTAGATAAATTAGGTATAAATTCTGGATAATAATATTCGCAGTATCTTACCCAACCAGGAGAACAAGAAGTTATCATTGGTAAAACTCCCCCATTTTGAAAACGGTCTAAAAACTCATGTCCCTCTTCCATTATAGTTAAATCTGCTCCAAAATTTGTATCATATACTTTGTCAAATCCCATACGTTTTAAAGCTGCAACCATTTTCCCCGTTACTCTTGTTCCAAAAGGTAATCCAAATGATTCACCTAAAGCACTTCTTACTGCTGGTGCTGTTTGACATATAACATGTATATCAGGATTTTCTATAGCATCCCAAACACGGTCTATATCTTCTTTTTCTCTTAATGCACCTACTGGGCAACTTATAATACAATTTCCACAATATAAACAAGGAGAATCTAACATAGATTTATCAAATGCAGGAGCTACTCTCGTGTTTATTCCTCTTCCTGTAAATTCTAAAATACCAGCACCCTGATGTTTTTTACAAGCATTAACGCATCTACCACAAAGTATACATTTGCTTTGGTCTCTAATAATAGAATGAGATTTATTATCATAAGTATAAGTCTGGTTACTATCTTCGTAAGGTACATCTTTTATATTTAATTCTTCTGCTAAATTTTGCAATTCACAACTTTTGTTTCTAAAACAAGTTAAACACTCTCTATTATGCGTAGATAAAATAAGCTCCATTGTAGATTTTCGAGAATCTCTTACTTTTTTAGATTTTGTATTGATAACCATGCCTTCTGTAGCCTTGAGTACACAGGAAGCTTGTAAATTTCTTGCCCCTTCTATTTCCACAACACATACACGACAAGCACCTACTTCATTTGTATCTTTAAGAAAACACAGAGTAGGTATATTTATACCTATTTGTTTTGCTGCTTCTAATACAGTTTTTCCTTCTTCTATTTCAACTTTTATATTGTCTATCATTAAAGTTATTGTTTTAGTTTTTGTAGTTTCCATTTGCTCACCTTTTCCTATCTTACTTCTATTGCCTTGAATGGGCATTTTTCTAAGCAAACATTACATTTTATACATATACTTGTATCAATATGATGTAGTTCTTTTCTTTCACCTGAAATTGCGTTTACTGGACAATTTTTAGCACATAGTGTACAACCTACGCAATTATCTAATATATAATAGCTTAAAAGATTTTTACACGTTCCAGACGGACATCTTTTGTCTACTATATGAGCTATATATTCATCTCTAAAATGCTCAAGCGTTGATAGTATTGGATTTGGAGCAGTTTGACCGAGTCCACATAAGGAAGAAATTTTAACATTGTGAGCTATTTCTTCTAGTTTTTCTAAATCTTCTAATGTTCCTTTACCATCAGATATTTTTTCTAAAATTTCAAGCATACGCTTTGTACCTATACGACAAGGGGCACATTTTCCACAAGATTCTTCTACTGTAAAATCTAAAAAGAATTTAGCGATATCAACCATACAGTTACTTTCGTCCATAACAATCATCCCACCAGAACCCATCATCGCACCAAGTTTTGTAAGAGAATCAAAATCAACAGGAACATCTAGTTCTTTTTCTGTAAGGCAACCCCCAGAAGGTCCACCTGTTTGTACTGCTTTAAATTTTTTATCTCCAGGGATTCCTCCTCCAACTTCAAAGATAACTTCACGCAGTGTTGTTCCCATCGGAACTTCTATAAGACCTGTATTTTTAACTTTACCACCCAAAGCAAATACTTTTGTACCTTTAGAAGTATCTGTTCCTATACTTTTAAACCAACTAGAACCATTTAAAATAATTTGTGGCACATTAGCAAAAGTTTCTACATTATTTATAACTGTTGGTTTACCCCATAATCCTTTTACTGCAGGATATGGTGGACGTGGATTCGGCATACCCCGAAAACCCTCTATAGAATTAAGAAGTGCTGTTTCTTCTCCACAAACAAATGCCCCAGCCCCAAGCCTTATTTCTATATCAAAATCAAAATTTGTACCAAAAATACTTTTCCCAAGCAAACCTAAATCACGTGCCTGTTCTATAGCTTTACTTAACCTATTAACAGCAGTTGGATATTCTGCACGCACATAAACATATCCATGATTTGCACCTGTTGCAAAACCTGCTATTGCCATAGCTTCTATAACAGAATTAGGGTCTCCTTCTAATATGGAACGGTCCATAAAGGCTCCTGGGTCTCCCTCATCTCCATTACAAACTATGTATTTCTGATTATCTTCTGTTTTTGCTGTAAAACTCCATTTTACCCCAGTCGAGAAGCCTCCACCTCCTCTACCTCTTAAACCTGAATCTATCATTTCTTTTATAACTTCTTCTGGCTTCATGGTTAATACTGCTTTTGCCAAAGCTTTATATCCATCAAAAGCAATATACTCCATAATATTTTCTGGATTAATTAATCCACAAAGACGAAGTGCTAATCTTTTCTGTTTTTTATAAAAACTAACTTGATTAAAAGGAATAATTTCACCATCTACAACCGAACCGTGAAGCAACATATCTTCTATAGGATTACCATTTACTAAATGTTTTTCTACAATATCAGAAACTTGCTCTGTAGTAATATGACTATAAAAAATGCCTTCTGGATATATAATAATAACTGGACCTGCTTCACATATACCAAAGCAACCTGTTTTTACAAGCATAGTATCTTCTTGCAAATTATGTTTCTCAAGTTCTTTTTTAAAAGTTTTCTCTATTTCTATAGATTGAGATGACAAACATCCTGTACCTTGGCATATCATAATATGATATTTTTTATCAGCTTCTTTTGTAGAACCTAACCTAAGTTCTACCATTTTTTTTGTTTCATCAGAGATTTTTTCTAATTGAGCTAATGTTTTCATTTATACCACCTCGTATTTTGCAAAAATATCTTTTACTTCTTGCAAATCTCCTTTTAACCTTCCATATACTTCTTCGTTTACTGTTATAACTGGTGCTAAACCACAAGCACCAATACAGCGAGTAGCCTCTAATGTAAACTTGCCATCTTCTGATGTTTTTCCTGTTTCTACATTTGCTTCTTTTGAAATGTGTTCTAAAATTTTTCCAGCATTTTTAACATAACAAGCTGTTCCCATACATACGCTAATTATATAATCTCCTTTTGGCTCTATAGAAAAATGAGAATAAAACGTAACCACACCATAAATTTCTGCTAAAGGTATATTGGTTTTATCTGCTATTTTCTTCTGAACTTCCATAGGTATACAACCAAATAGTTTTTGTGCCTCGTGTAGTATAGGCATTAGCTTACCTTTTGTGTTTTTGTGATTTTCAATAATTTCTTCTAATTTTTGTATTTTACCTTCACATAATAAATCTTTTGTCATAAGAACCTTCCTTTATACAACAAATTGTACAGTTGTTAAAACTTTAACAATTGATAATGATATTATAACAAATATAACTAATCTTGTAAAGCGAAATATTTTTATGATTATGTAATAAAATAGAATATAAGTTAATATATATAAAATTAAAGGTGTGCCTTAGTAAATTTAAGGTCGTGTGTCAAAACAAGTGAGATTTAAATTCAAGAAAATTAATAAGCAAAATTAAAAGATAGTAAAGGCTATCTAATTGAAAAAAAATAATGTAAACAAACAAGTACTAAAAAATCTATTCTTAGAAGTTGTCTAAAGTCTAGTCAAAAGCAAATGAATAAAAGCAAGAGAAACAGCTTGAAGAGAATTATGTAAAGTACGCTCAATAATCCACCGTTTAGGTAAAACAGTAAAAGTATGTAGACTTGTACGTTTAATAACTTCTGTTGTAGCAGAAATAATTTCTTTAATACTATCAGAAAATTTATCACCTGTATAAGCACCATCAACAATAATTTTAGTACAACCCTTAAGGTTTTCACGATGTAAATTGACCATAGATATAGCACCAATTCTATCAGTAATATTTGCGGTTGTTACGGCTATAGCATGTGGTAATCCCATTGTATCTACTGCCATGTGTATTTTTATTCATTTTGTTTTTTTCCAGCATCGTAACCAGTGAAAAGAGATGATATTAATAGCATAATGGAAAAAATTCTATATGAATTTCCTATAAAAGAATTAAAAATACATTTACCAAAATGGATAGAAACTCTGCCACAGGCACATTGCTTAAAACAAAGTATGATTTCTTCTGTAAAAAGTATTTTATCGGAAGGAACAAACAGATTAAGAGAATTAAAAAACAGTGTAAGTATTTTTGAAGATAATAAGTACATAAAAAAAAGCGTACATAGTATAGTATAAAAACTTAACAAAACAAGAAAAAAGCACGATAAAAAAATATGGCATATGATAAAAAATACAGAGAAGCAGCGATAAGATATAAAGAAGCAGGGCATACATTAAAAGAAGTACAAGAGGTATTTAAAATACACGCAAGTACATATTATCAATGTAAAAAATTAAAAGAAGAAACAGGAAATGTAAAAGCAAAAAAAGGATTAACAAAAAAATCAAAGAAAATAGAATTAATAAAATTGAAAGAATATATAGAAAATAATAATGATGCATATTCTCCAGACTTTAATTTAATAGAAATACTTTGGGCTAATATCAAAAAAGTTTTAAAATCTAGACTTAAATTTTTTAATTCTTTTGATGAGGCCTTTTTATCGTGTTTTTAAGTTTCTTTACTATATATCAGTGCAGCTAAAATAGAAGTTAACCTAATAGAAAGTTTGTTCTACAAAGTAATATCCGAAACTACGGCAATGGATATAGCGACTATAAATTAATATCTACAATAAAAATACTAGCAGAAGAAAAAAGAGAATTTGATAAAGTAAAATATGCATTAGAAGAGGTAAAACAAAAAGGTTACGGAATAGTAACCCCAGCAATCGAAGAAATGCGAATAGAAAAACCTGTATTAGTAAGACATGGTGCAAAATATGCAGTAAAAATAAAAACCACAGCACCAAGTGTGAATTTAATAAAAGCTGACATAGAAACAGAATTAAGCCCAATGGCAGATTATGAAGAAGAAGCATTAGATTATATAAATTATATAAAAAATCGGATGGAAGAAGAACCAGAAAAAGTACGGCAAATAAATATACTAGGTAGAAGTATGCAGGAAGTTGTACGAGATGGATTAAAGAAGAAATTATATCATATGCCAGAAGATGCACAAATGAAATTTCAAGATACATTGCAGAGAATAATAAACGAGGGCAGTGGAGGGCTTATTTGTATAATATTGTAGTATAAATAATAAAACACTCATTAATATTTTATCTAATGAGTGTTTTATAGGTTATAACCATATAAACATTGTATGAAGAAAAGTCATAGCAATAAGATAACCTATTAAAGTCCATATTGCTAATCTTTTTTGTTTTTTGTCTTTTGCTTTTTTCATAACAAATAATTCATATAGTACAGCAGATGGAAATACTGTGAAAGCCATAACAGTACAAGCAATATCATTCATTATAAACACTTTTTCCTTTAAAATATTTTTTAAGATTTATACAATATTTCTTTTAAATATTTACCTGTATAAGATATTTCAGATTTTACAATTTCCTCGGGTGTACCCTTTGCTATTACCTTACCACCCATATCTCCACCTTCTGGGCCCATATCTATAATATAATCTGCCGTTTTTATAACATCCAAATTATGTTCTATTACTACAACAGAGTTACCACCTTCTGTAAGACGCTTTAATATGGATATTAATTTGTGTACGTCGTAAGTGCTTAATCCTGTTGTTGGTTCATCTAGTACATATATTGTTTTTCCACTACCTCTTCTACTTAATTCTGCCGCTAATTTTACACGTTGGGCTTCTCCACCGGATAAAGTTGTTGCACTCTGACCTAATTTTATATAGCCTAAACCTACATCTTGTATTATTCTTAGTTTGTCTTGTAATCTTACAAAATTTTCAAAAAAATTAATTGCTTCATCTATTGTCATATTTAAAATATCATTAATATCTTTTCCTTTGTATTTTACATCCAATGTTTCTCTATTGTATCTTTTACCACGGCAAACTTCACAAGGTACATAAATATCTGGTAAAAAATGCATTTCTATTTTTAAAATACCATCTCCCTTACAAGCCTCGCAACGCCCACCGGGGACATTAAAACTAAAACGTCCTTTTTGGTAACCTCTTATTTTAGACTCAGCTGTATTTGAGAAAACATCTCTTATAATATCGAAAATGCCTGTATATGTTGCTGGATTTGACCTTGGTGTTCTACCTATTGGGCTTTGGTCTATATTTATTATTTTATCTAGATGTTCCATTCCTTTTAAATCTCTATGGATTCCTGGTTTTACTTTTGTTCTATTCAAGTCTCTCGCAAGTCTTTTATATAAAACTTGATTTACCAAAGATGATTTTCCAGAGCCAGACACTCCTGTTACACAAGTAAAAACTCCCAAAGGTATTTTTACAGAAACGTTTTTTAGGTTATTTTCTTTTGCTCCTAATATTTCTATAAATTTATCTTTTGTGTTTTTTCTTTCTACTGGAGTTTCTATTTTTCTTGTTCCATTTAAATAACTTGCTGTTATAGAATCGTTTGACTTTAAAAAATCCTCTACAGTTCCAGAAAAAACTATATTGCCTCCGTGTTCTCCAGCTAAAGGTCCTACATCTACAATATAATCACTTGCAAGTATTGTATCTTGGTCATGCTCTACTATTATTAATGTGTTTCCTATATTTTTTAAATTTCTAAGAGTATTTAAAAGTTTATCGTTGTCTCTTTGATGAAGTCCTATACTGGGTTCGTCCAAAATATATACAACACCAACAAGTCCAGAACCTATTTGCGTTGCAAGTCGTATACGCTGCGATTCTCCACCGCTAAGAGAACCAGTAGACCTTGCAAGTGTAAGATAATCAAGTCCAACATCTATCAAAAATGATATACGAGATTTTATTTCTCTTATTATCGGTTCTGATATTAAATTTTTACTATTTTCATTGTAAATCGATGACATAAATTCATATATTCTTTTTATTGTCATTTCTGTAACTTCTGAAATATTAAATTCATTTATTGTAACAGCCAAAACTTCTGGTTTTAATCTATACCCCTTGCAAGATATACAACTAGTATTTGTCATACAACTCTCGTACTCTTGTCTCATTATTTCAGATGTTGTTTCTTTGTACCGTCTGTTTAGATTTTCTAAAATGCCTTCAAAATCGTAGTGGTACGTTCTTTTTTCTCCATCTTCAGACATATATTCTAATTTTATACTTTTAGATACTCCATTTAAAATTATATTTTGAATATTTTCTGGCAAATATTCAAAAGGAGAATATGGGTCAAAATTATATTCTTTTGCCAAAGTTTTTATTATATTACTAGACATACTCTTTTCATTTGAAATAGAATTCCAACCCGGTGCAACAATTGCACCTTCCATAAGGCTTAATTTTGGGTTTGGTATTATTAAATCTTTATCGAATTTTCTATTTACTCCAAGTCCAGTACAAACAGGACAAGCACCAACAGGATTATTGAAAGAAAAAAGACGTGGTTCTATTTCTTCTATGTTAATATTACAATCTGGACAAGAAAAACTTTGACTAAAATTAAAGATTTTTGTGAAATTATCTATCATTATAAGATTTTGAGATACAGAAAAAGCGTTTTCTATTGATTCTGCAAGTCGTTTTTGTATACCATCTTTTATAACAAGCCTATCTATAACTATTTCTATATTATGTTTTTTGTTTACTGCTATTTTTATCTCATCGTTTAAATCGTAAATTTCTCCATCTATACGTATTCTTATATATCCATTTTTTTTTGCTTCGGATATTAATTTACTATGTTCTCCACGTCTAGCTCTTACTACAGGTGCTAAAATTTGTATTTTAGTACCTGTATCAAAATTCATTATACTATCTACTATTTCGTCTATTGTTTGCTTTCTTATTTCTTTCTTACAATTTGGACAATGTGGAGTACCAACACGTGCAAATAGTAGCCTTAGATAATCGTATATTTCAGTAACTGTACCTACAGTAGAGCGTGGATTTTGATTTGTGGTTTTTTGGTCTATAGATATAGATGGAGAAAGCCCTTCTATAAATTCTACATCTGGTTTTTCCATTTGTCCTAAAAATTGTCTTGCATATGAACTTAGAGATTCCATGTATCTCCGTTGACCTTCTGCAAATATTGTGTCAAAGGCAAGTGATGTTTTTCCGCTCCCACTAACACCAGTAAAAACTATTAACTTATCTCTTGGGATTTCTAAATTGACATTTTTTAAATTATTTTCTTTGGCACCTTTTACTATTATTTTATTTAGCATTTTTAAGCCTTCCGTAATTAAATATTTAAAGTTTGTACATTCATATTATTTCTATAATATCATTTTTGCAAAAAAAATAAAAGTATGTAATAATTATCATAATTAAAAATTTAAATATAACAAGGATTTATAAAAATTATGAAAACAAATATAATTTGTATAGGCAAGCTAAAAGAAAATTATTTAAATGAGGCAAATGCTGAATATTCAAAAAGGTTAAAAAGATTTACAGAATTAAATATTATAGAAATACAATCTGAAAAAATATATGAAAATATAAGCCAAAAAGAAGAAGATATTATAAAAAATAAAGAGGGAGAAAAAATTATTGAAAAGTCTTTAAAAATAAAAGATACTGTATTTTTCCCTCTTTTTCCATATGGTAAAATGTTAGATAGTTATGAATTTGCAAATTTACTAGAAAAAAATCCAAAACATACGTTCATAATCGGGGGAACACTTGGACTTAGTAAAGATGTTTTAAACATTGGTAAAAATATCAGTTTCTCCAAGCTAACTTTTTCACACCAAATTATGAGGATGATTTTATTAGAACAAATTTTTAGAGCTTGTAAGATAGTAAATAATGAGAAGTATCATAGATGAAAAATTAAAGTACCTCATTTTTATATCCAACAGCAAAACTATACATTACATCTTCATTCCCATTTTTTAAGTTTAAAAATTCATCGAGTACATTATCTTCAAAATCACTTTGACCAAAGGCAACAACTCCCATATTTAAATAAGTAGCTGTTAAATACAAATTCTGTCCCATATGACCCATATCTAGTAAGGCATATTTATAGCCTCGTTCTCCATATTTTTCCATCGTCCTTTCAAAAATACAAGAGAAAATTATTAAAATAGGAAAATTATTTTCAATATTCTGAGACTTGTAATAATATTTTATTTTTTCTAATGGATTTTTTTTATTTATTAATTCTAGTTTATTGTGTAGTATATTGTAATGATATGTACCATTTTCTATATCTACACCATTATTTACAGCCACATAAACTTCTACTGGATACCTACCACCTGCACTTGGATATGTTCTAAATATTTTTTTGCTATTTTTTAAACCAAATGAGATAGAAAGTAAAGATGATAGAATTTCTAAAGATACACCTTTTGTAGAAAATGACCTTGTACTTTTTCTAGTTAATAAAGTGTGTAAAAAACTGTCTTTCTCTTTGTCAAGTTTCACATCTTCATTCTTTATTAGATTTATCACTTTAGAGTCTGGATATATTTTAAAAGCTGGTTTTGTGCTAAACTCTGTATTAGCTGTATTTTTTCTAGTATTTTCGTGGTATTTTTGTGAAAGTTCATATTTTGGATTTATACTCATAAATTACTCCTTTTTATGGAAAAGGTAAAATTTCTATATTTCTATCTAGTTTTACATTTAATATGTCTTCTACATTTGTATAATCTTCTTCTTTAAAATGTTTTGGATACATATGTGGAAACCATTTCGGAGAAAATACCTTACAAATTTTCATATGTGGTATATTTCTATTGTTTGGTATTGTTACTACAAATGTTTCCATACTTAAAGAGTTATATAAATCTTGTATACAATCATTTATTGTTTTAATATTTTGAGATATTTCGTCTAATAAAATTGTTTCAGACTTTTTTAAATAGTCAAATATTTGTTTAAAATCTTCTATACTTATATTTTCAAAATATTTATGATATACATCTTCTATAGCACTTTTATCTTCTTTTATTTTTACTTCTTTGTAGTAATACTTTGTAACACTAAAGGAGAAACATTGTATACATTCCTTTTGTGCTTTATATATTGCTTTTTCTATACTTACATTACAACTCATACCTATTGTTTTATATTTTTCTCCATATCCAAAACATAGTATTACGTACAAGCCATTAGACCTCCTCGGAAACTAAAAACGAGCTTCAAAATTAATAATGCCACAAATGAGAGACATTCTTAAATTAAAACGTTTACGACGATTACGATAAGTATTAGAAACACATTTAAAAACTTTGATTTT
>Ga0268261_10000251_pt1 | contig 32755 bp, 22 predicted proteins | sample TergutNc150P1_FD_190353 | JGI IMG/M metagenome (GOLD analysis project Ga0268261, IMG submission 190353) | Nasutitermes corniger P1 segment gut microbial community from laboratory colony in Florida, USA - Nc150 P1 (SPAdes) (version 2) | ecosystem: Host-associated > Arthropoda: Insects >... | reverse complement strand
ACTCATATTATGTAACACTTAACCCTTAGGCTACTAATTTCATATATATATGGAGCGCATATTCTTGATGTTTCTAGATCACAAACAACGACGCACCACAGTCGGTAGGACTCCTCTGGACGAGTAATCAGCTCGTCGCAGAGACGACCTGCGGCCGCTCACCTGCTGAGATCGTGGGTTGGAATCCCACCGGGGGCATGGATATTTGTCTGTTGTGAGTGTCGTGTGTTGTCAGGTATAGGTCTCTGCGACGAGCAGATCACTCGTCTAGAGGAGTCCTACCGACTGTGGTGCGTCGTTGTGTGTGATCTAGAAACATCAAGATTATGCGCTCCATATATATATATAACATTAGTAACCTAATGGTTAATGATTTAACCCTTATCCTGCTAACGTGGAAAAATGGTGAGCTAATAATGCAAGCAAATAGCAGATGGGATTTAATTCGGTGTTTAAAGGGTTAAGTTAACTGTAGATTTTCATCTAGTTGCCTTGCAGAGAATGCGTGGAGGTATACCTCTACACCACTGCAATTAACAACGGTATTTACTTCATTGTAACATTGCGCCCCATGCGCAGTCTGTTGTTGCTGATATACTGTTGTATAGTCCAAGAATGATCGAAAGAATTTAAATTCACATTGTGTGACAAATAAATTTAACTGGGCTTTACATACCCACAATTCGTGAAGCTGTTTCTGTCTGTCGGTCTTCCTGTCTGACGGCATTTCCTCAAGTTTTGAAAACCCTGAATTAGTTCGCGGTGAACTTCAGTATTGCCGACGCAATTTATCGTCATTACACAAGTATTAAGATAATTCTATATCACTTGCTCGACGTTCACAAAAAAGCTGTACTTGTAAGTTTCGAAACGCGAAATATAATTTTTCTTAACATTTTCAAGGTAACATTTCAAACTCTTGGATGTGCAATTGGCAAAAATGAGCCTAATGATGTAAAGGTCGTTGTGAAATATTTCATTTTCTGTCAGTGTTGCCGTGAATCATTTAACGAGATTAGATAGGATTAATCTATTATAAAACAATAAGTATTAAACAATATTAGTGTTTGTCCGTATTCTTCCCTACGTTATACCACAACTCACAGCGCATTTTTTCCATGCCGTATTATGTAATAATATAATACTAAACATAATATATAATCTGAATTTTTCTAGAAAGTGTGTCTCTAGGTTTCAAGTTAAAAAATTTAGGGAGTTGTAATCATAAATGTGCATATGTGTAACAGGTACCATTGTCATATTTTAATAGGAATCATATTTTCTATTAATCTCTAAAAATTCATAAACACTAAGAAAGACGTTTTTGAATGCGGACGAACAAATAGACACTGCCAGCGAGACATAATTATAAATATCGATATGCCTTCGTATATAATAACAGTCATTCTTGTCATATTTTAATAAGATTTGAATATTCTAGAGAGATTTCAAAAATTCATAAATACTAAGAAAGACATTGTTGAATGCGGACGGACAGACAGAATATGGACAATAAAGTTAAAGCTAACAATCTTTTATTTCGCTGACCAGCTTAACTGAAGTTGAAAAACTAAAGAAAGGATCGAAAATATTCCTTTCTTACTAGCAGCATGGTCGTCAGGTCACAACACATACATACACAGTCCATTGTCAGACATAACTGCTTTGAATTATGATAGCCATGAAATGAATTTTTACCCTGAATGTCAGCCATTTTCAATTTTATCAGGGGCAATGTCTGGTATCCTTTATGGTCATGCCACTACTAATTCCTTCCTGAAATCTCCAACTTATTACAAGCTATAGAACGCAAAGCTCGCTCATGAGAACAGTGTGCATACAATAAATCTAGATATCCACGTGATATATGAAGTGCCTGCAAGAGTGAACGTATGCAGAGAGGAATGTAGTTTCTCTAATGCTGACTCACATTTCTTCCCAAACAATTCTTCGTAAAGTTTGCTAAATGTATCTATCACTAACCGAGGAAACGTAACAAGGAACTTTACGATATTGTCAAAGAAGCAAGTATATTAAAGCAGAACTGGTCTTACCCTAATATGAAAGAGTATCCGTACACGTGTTTGAAAATATGGCATATGAAAAAATCGAAGAAGGATTTCAAAGAGATGATCTGACTTCTGTCTGTCTTTAGCGAATAGGACGATTGGGAGAACAGACAATGTGTGATGACTGCATTTCCACTGTGTTTACTGTGCTAAGAAAAGAAAGGGAAAAGCAATTTTCATATTACTTGTATTCTCTTCTTGCATGCATTAAACATAGCACAAACCTGATTATCCGATTGTGTTTATAAAGTCATGAAAACACAATAATTTGTGTCGTTCAATAGAGAATTGTTCCAAATGCAGATTATATTGCATGATGAAGAGTGAGGAATTAATTTATACCACACACTATCTACCGCTTTAGACGGGATTTCACATAAACCGATGTCGTTGTAAAGGGGTTAGGATGTATTTCATTTTACCACCAAAACGGTATTTTTATTGAACTCAGAAAGACGAAATTTAAAGAAACTTGATGGCAGCAAGTACGGATTGTATAATTTTGGCAGCAACACTGCTTGTTAAGAAAGAGGAGTAGCCTAGGTTTTTTGAAATATTTGTTCATAATTATCATCATCATGTTCAGGACAAAATAGATTTTGATTCCTGTTCCTTTTATCCTCAAAATGAAATTGGTCCCTCCATCTCTTCCTCGGCCTTCTTATGTGTCTTCGTCCATTTGGTTTATATTGTAGTGCTTATTTAGGTATCCTGTTTGTGCCCATCCTCTGTATGTGTTGTAGCCACTTTTCCTGGTACTGCTTTATTTCTTTACTCTATTCTGTGTTTCTGTTTTTTCCCTAAAACTTTGGTTGTTTTCTTTATATAGTGTTATTCCAAGTAGTTGTTTCAAAAAATATTTGTTTATTTCCTTATAATTCGATTTTTTAAATAGAGCTAAGGAACTGGAAACAATGTCTGGAATAACAGCAGTGCTGCGCAACCACAGATTCGGAAATTGTTGTCTAGATATTTTAGACTCCATTTCACTGATTGATGTGTGCGGAGGTCTGATACATAACTCCATTTAAAAGAAAGGGTTCCCTGGATATCTGTATTATCTAACTCACATTCCAGGCTAAAAACAAACCACGGTCCTAACAAATTATCAGATTGGAAAAGACACAATCAATACAACAGACTGTTGTCATACTTGTGTCCAGGTGACTTTTATTAGAACATACATTTATAGAAGACTGATAGGGCTATTAATGAGTAGAGCGGAATTCAGCGGGTTCTCTTTGCCCCATAGACAAAAACTGTAAATCGAATTTATCACTAAATAATGATCACTACAAGGTCAAGCCGTGCAAAGCTACATGGAAATTTACACATCCAGCCAGAAATTCGTTGTTACAAGACGAAGTTACCTAAGGGGTTCTTATGTTACGTATATTCACAAAAAACCTGTACAGCCTAAGGTGGGAAGGATGTAAACAGCAATTGTTTATTTTAATACACTAATTATGGAGTAATAAAAATTACTATCGCGCATATCAGGTATTTCCGTGAAGACTTGTTTGCCTTCAATATTTGCAGAATATTTTGCAGTGTGCCCTATAAAATGGCCACACGTTTGAAACAATCTGTTGAGGAGCTGGAAGAAGACGACGTCTGCAAGTCCAGTGAATGTAACTAAACCTTACGTTACATTCTTTCTCTGGTGCTGCAGACAAAGTGAAGGCTATGGTGACTAAACAATTTACTGATGCATGTCACCGTGTTTTTCAACACGTCACATAATTACAAACATCAGTCACCTGTTTAAGTGGCGTACCATTAAACACAAGAAAACGTCACAAATTAACAAAACACTAAATGTAAAAAATGACGTGTAATATCATAACATAACACTGAGGTGCCTTCGAGTGTTTAACACTAAATGTAAAAAATGACGTGTAATATCATAACATAACACTGAGGTGCCTTCGAGTGTTTAATCTTGTGACAAAAGATAATATACAGTATGATTTCTCAGTGTGTGTCTCTAGCCTTAAGAATTCATTGAAGAATAACCATGTGACATTTTACATTGCCGTCACTGGTGTGTCTGTCGGTACATAACTTTATACATTTTCTTACTAAATGTACCAGTTTCAGAATAATGTTAATGTATATATATTATGTGTTTTAGTTGTTCTGCAAATTTGTCTATAAAAGAACTCATATTAAAAATAATTGAGTAAGATATCATCGTAAATAATCATAAGTTTTCTTATAAGGAACACTTACATTTGTTTGTCAGATTCTAAAACATAAAATATTTTTACGAAAACCCGTCCATTGGCAGAAGAGTTGTTTTTTTCGAATATACAGGCGAATGGACAGACAGATATTAACTGCTATAGACATTTTTCGCATTTTCTTTCAGATGTTAATAAAGCATGTATTTTCTAAAAAAATTTTCGAAAGATTCTCAAATATTTCTGGATAATATGCACGTCGCAGTGGGATATACCAAGAGACAGGAATTTATATTGAATTTAGAAAGACGAAATTTAAAACCTGAATGACAGCAGGTACGAATGGTATAATTTTGAGAGCAAGGCTGCGTATTAAGCAAGATTCGTAGCTTATATTTTGTTCGTATTTTTTTTTTTATTTTCTTATGATCCTATTTTATAAATAAAGTTGGGAGGCTGAAATAATGCCTGGAATTGCAGCAGTGCTATGCGAACCACAGAATCAGAATTTCTCTTTTAGATATTTTACACTCCACTTCAGTGATCGATGTGTACGAACGACTAACACATGCCTAAGATTTTGTTGTTCTATATATTGTTTATTTTGTGTCGTTCTGTATATTGATTCTGTGTATATGTTTATTGCACTACTGCTACCCGGTGCCTACCAAAATGCAGTTAACAAATATATCATATCATAATATCATATCATATCATATTCAAAAGTAAGGGTCACCTCCTTATCTGTATTATGATGCTCACACTCCGTGATAAACACGAACCACGGTCCCTACAAATTATCAGAATATAAGCAACTCACTCGAAACAACAGACTGTTGTCACACTTGTGTCCTGGTGACATGTATTAAAATGTACATTTATTTAAAACTGATACGGCTACCAAAGAATAATCGCGGAATTCAGCAGCTTCTCTTTGCCCTACGGACAAAACTATAAATAGAAATTATCAATAAATAGTGATCTTGAGAAAGTCAAGCCGTGCAAGTCTACATGTTTATTTACACATCCAGCCAGAAATTCGTAGTTACAAGACGAAGTTAACTAACAGTTTCTTAGGTTAAATAAAATATATTCACAAAGGACTTGTACAGCTTAAGTAGGGTAGAATGTAAAAAAAAAAAAATGTTTATTTTAATTCAAAACATCCTTATGATTACGGTTGTAACAAAAATTTACTATCGCGCAAATTACGTGTTTCCCTGAAGACATGTTTGCCTTCGATATGTGCAGCTTATTCTGCAATGTGCCCTATAAAAGTTCCAACATAACTGAAAGTACCTCATTGTAGAGAAGATGGAAGAAAACGCGGCCTGCAATTCGAGTGTCAGTAAGTTAATTTTATCTTAATTTCTTGATGTGGTGCTGCAGGTAAACTGAGGTTAGAAAGACTGTTGGTTTAGGTTCCAAGATCACACACAGACCCACACACAGACGCTCGGCACGACTCCTCCCAACGAGTGACCAGCACGTCGCAGAGGCCGCTGCCTTTACGAAACTCACTAAAATGGAAACATCAATATCCAGGAACTAAATCTCTGCACATATACAGCCCAAACCGCACAACCAGCGGTTTCCACGTAGCCACAAAGCATTATGTCACTGCTTCAGTGTAGAAACACTAACATAATTGCGGGTAGATATGTCGAAATAATTAGTAAATAACATATAAAAAAACAGATTTGAAATTCACTCGAAAAATATCATCTGCTAATGTTTCCTGAAATAAAATGAGGTAGCTAAATTATCGATCAGATTCGCTGAAATTTTTTGTCCCCACTGTTTTGAAGCACTCGGAAAAATGAAGGAAATTGTACTTACTTTAAAACGACTTCCAGATATCTGTCTGAATTTATCCAGTAAACGCTGTTAGAGAACAGCCGTTTATCATATCTGTACGTCACTGTTTACTGTGCAAAGGGAAAGATCTAACAAATACAATTTACACATCACTTGTTTTCATGAATTACAGAAATTAAAACGAACATGCTGCTGATTATCTTTTTGGGTTTAATCGCAAAGTTAACGTTCGTTTCCAGTGACTGCGACGTTGGAACTCAGAATATAGACGATTTTGATTACACAAAGGTAGGTGTTAGTTTATTGACAGGAATTGTGAAAGAAGCTGTTGTTGAAATGTATTTTGTTTTATTTAACGAAACCTCAGTATAGCATATCAGATTGATTAGGTTCAATTGATTGAATAATTTATTGACAACTATTTGCTAATGACTTGAAAATATTCTCTCGTTTTTTAATTGAAAGAAAACGTCCGTAATTCCATGCACGTTCAGAGAAAAGAAATTAGAAAACTAATCTCAATATTAGGTGATTTCGCAAATTTATTTGACCCTTCATGTCAGTCTTTCTGACTGTAAAAGCTCGGAATCCACTGGGCGAAATATCATGAAATTTAACAGTAGAATACTTCTCAAAACTTCGTGGAGAAAAATCAAGTTTCTTAAATTCGGAGAAATGTGTTAGCTATTTTATGAAAGGCATACTTGCATTTATTATAATGTTTTTTCATTTCCTATTAACGTACGAAATATTTCAAACAAATTTTTTTTCGAACTTTTTTCCAAAATAATGCCGTCTTTAAAGTAAGGTAAACGATACGACAGGAGAAGACAAGCCGCAGATGAAAATATAACACGGTGCATGCGCTTTGGATGATGGATAAAAAGTCAACAAACACACCCCAAATACTCGTATTTAAAACTTATTGTTTTTCAACACAACACTTCTTATTTGATCGCAAGCCAATATCAAGTTATACACACATTTTTCTCTTCTTGTGGTCCTAATCGAGATATTAACCAAAACTCCATTACCCGTTAACAGCCGATCCAATTTCCTCAGCACTAAAACATGTTCTAAGAGACCGGGTACAAACGGGTGAATGTGTTAAAAGAAAATAAATAAAATTTAGTAACGTTACAAATCGTTGCAATTAAGAAGTTCCACTCAGCAGAGTTTGTCACAAATTTGATGCTTTTACAGTTTTCAGGTCCTCGTCCTTGGTACCTCCTGTTGCACAGATCCAATAAATTTGAGAGCAACGTTGATTGCCCTTTGGGCATATTTGCAAGTCCAACTGGAAACAGGAGCTCAGTTACCAGCAACGTATATGTAAACAGGTGGTTTCACATTATCAACTGTTTTAACTGCAGTTTGGTTCGTTAAATCTAGATAATTTGTAAGATGAAATTTTAGTTCGAAGATATTATCCCCAAATTACATCCTCTAATGTGGATTAAATGTACGGAATATATTTTGCCCTGTAGGTTCTCGATATGCAGAAGTCACAGAATTTACAGCTTTCAAATTACCTACTGTACCATCGCTAGATGGATAAGATACAAGATTCAATACACGTATATACACCGTTAAATTCAAATCCTAAGTATCCTCAGTATTTCAATCCACAGAAGGCTCTAACAGCTGGCCAAAAAACGGCACCCATAAGGAGATCCATGAAATGGACATCCGCAAGAAATCTAAATATAAACGAAGAAAAACATGCCTAGTAGAATTCTGGTATATAATTTATAGGGCATATTATGTAAACAATCCTTGAATTCCAAAGTAGGATGTACAAAAATAGACAGAATTCAAGGCAAATTGTACAGAGTAGAAGTAGAAAATCTTAGGTGAAAGCAATTTCATAGTATAAATTCAAATTCTAAAAGAATATCTGTTGCCTATATCACTTTATACGTATAAATATATGTCTGACACTGTACTATCCCGAACAGTGTACACATTTCATATAAGCATAGCATAAAACATTAATGCGTTTAAGTAGTCTCATATAATTCAGTAGCGTTATCATACTGTGTCGTGAAACGCTACTATCGCCATCACGTCAATAGTTAGTATTTCATTTTTTAATGCTAAAGTCACTATTTCCCAACTTTAAAAGGAAAAATCTGAAGACCTGTCACTATAAACGTCGAAATTCATCTCTCTCTCTCTCCGCACCCAGTGCTTCACCAATGACTGAAATTATTCTGAAAAAAGCAGAAAAACATTAATTAAAGTTGTTGTAACATTCAAACTTTACTAACTACAGAGCAACAGTTGAGAGTCTACGTGTAGTTTTGCATGTTGCACTTATTGGGAAGGATAAAACATACAATTTTACGTTCTTTTTAACACTCTTATTAATTCTCATGTAATTTTTAACACACTTAAGATGTCTATATTTTTGTATACAATATTTTCTAATTCTTATCTTCTTGTGTTCTACAGTGAACAACGTAATATCATACAGAATGGCTATATAGCAAACTGGAACAGCTCTGGATACTTCGAACTTTACCATCCAGCGTGTAAGTATGGTGTAAAATGCTTGACAAAATTGTCATGTTTTCACCTGGCAAAAGTAACTTTTAAAGACGACAAATCATTTTATATAAACATTACATTTTGTGGTGATAATTATACATATTGAGAATTTCACTGTTCCATAAAACAAGACTGAATAGAATTTGTCAAACCATTCGATACTTAACACTGTTTCGTTTTATGATCAGTTTATCTCAATCCAGATATTGATGAAGAAATTGATTGGACGACTTTAGAACAGGAGATCGCTTGTTTAATGGTGTGAGAATTTTCTTAGCTCCAATTTTCCCATTGCTCTATTTTATCGTGTTGAATTAATACTAAATGTGACATGGGCAATGTGCCTAACAGACAGTTGAGGTTTGAAAGAGTTTCACAATATTTACGCACCCCATTTAAATCTGGTAGCTGATGTGTGGTGCAAGATAACTGACGAGGGAATAAATTTAAACAGACAAATGAAATAGCAGTATTTTGTGAATGCGATTGATGTGGCACAAAATATTAAAGAATTTCGACACTTATCGTTTATTTATTCTTTTTAACTGCTGTGAATTGCAAAACAGTCAAACTGACGTTTTGTAATGTTTCACTGAGTGTTAAAAGGGTCTTGCTTTCTCTCCCCACTTACGTAACCGACACAAAAAATAAACAGTTTATTTGCTCGAAATTTATTTCTGGTTATTCAGGTTCAAATTTCTACAAACACTCAATAACGTCTATCGTCTATCCCAGTTCTTCGACAACACGCAGCCATCTTTCTCAAATTACTTATTACAAAAATAACCAAATATTATCATATTATAAGTGTGTTCATATTATGGTACTTCTGAAATTTGTAAACTTTCGCTAAATAACATGCAATTTCTCACAACCTCACATAAAGTAATTCCAAAATTTAAATTCCAACGAAATCTTCTTTGCAATAACTTTCTCGTATGCAATCTGGATTGGGCCATTCTACGTGTTAGCAGTTAAATACGACAGTTACGCCATTGTCAAGCACTGCCCCTTCAATTCTGATGAATGTAAGTCAGTGTAGTGTGAGTATTTTTGTAGTGCAACACAGTGATATATATATATATATATATATAATGCGCTTTCCCAAGTTTCAGAAATAATTACTGGGTTATTCTTGGCTTTCCGTTTGCTCTCTCCGGACGGATTAAAGAAAAAGTTATCTTGCAATATTTCCAAACCTTTAGAGAAGATTATACTTTACTAAATACTTAGAAGCATAACGGGGCACTTCAACACAATAAGAACTGAAGATGTATCACAATATCTCGCTGAATTCATTTTATAATAAGATAAAATACAAAAAAAAATATTTAGACGAAACCAATAAATTTATATAATGTTCAATACATCTGTTCTGAACACGTACCTTCATGAGATAGAGTGGGTAAAAGTAATAGAACCAGACACGCAAAACCTGATAATTCGGCGCATTCTCGTTGAATGTTGGTTTTATAAGACTAGAAATAGACACCCAGAATATATAAAAAACATAAGAAAGGAATAAGGGAATTATACCGCAGAATATAAAACATGTAGCAGATGGTGAGAAGGAATAAATTTTAGAAAATATCATTTGTCACAATTTAGTCAATTGCTTATCGAGCAGTTAAATGCAAATAACTGCTGATGATCTGCTTGCAGTGTTTATTTATGTGGCCTTTCGAGGCATCCGGCCTGGTTTAGCGACTGTGTGGGACGTGCTAAAGGAGTTGCGAGACAACAACATAGATGAGAACCAGTTGTTGAATTGGAGTACAAATCACTGCCCATGCATGATTGTCAACAGAAGAAGGAATTTACACATTCAGACAATGGTGCAGGAAATGAAACGCAAACTTCTGCGACTGTAGACACCCTGGACAACTAAATATAACCCTTGTATGCCATACTTTGTTCCACAAGTAGAATTAAATATTATTGAGTTAAAAATCATATAATTGTTTCATTTTCCTCACTTAAAACACTATATTGATGACTAAAATTTTCGACGAAATTTATACTGAAGACCGTTTATTTTTGTGTATTTGGTGACGACCATACAGTCGGGAGGGATGTGGTTCGGTATCCCTTAAAAGCGAAGGTTTCTCTTTCGTTCAATACGTCCATTCCCTCTCTCAAACCGCGCCTCAATTTCAGTCGGTACCGGCAGTACTTTCTGCGGCTAAATAGCTGTTCCATGTTTACGTTAACAACAAACCACACTCTAGAGTCGTCGTGAAGATCACGTCCAAGTGTATCTCTACTCCATAATAAGATTCGGCACTATATATTTTAAGAGAAACACTGAGACAATGTTGCCTTCAACAGTTCGAGACAGCATTTCTGGAAGATTGTCCGCTATTTGCCGACAGTGATTAGCACACAAAATTTCGTCTGTTACTTTATGTACTAGCAGACTTAAACACCCAAACATTATACACACTGCACCTAGGTGTGAATCTTGAATCGAACAGCGATTATTTCCCTGAACGGCATTAACTTCTTCAATTTCATAACCTACATGAAGATTGTGTGATGCTGACTCACATTTCTTTCCAAATCGTGCCTGGTCTGCCCTTTACAGTCAGAATAAGGCCCGAAATTAGTTTCCGAGCCTCTCTGTGAGTATTGATAACATCTACGTATCAGAGGTCCAGTAGACAGGCCGTTTCTTGAAGTTCCAATCGCAGATCTCCAATATAAACAGATGATCGGTTTACCGAGTCACCTTCTACTGTCCCTCTAAACCCCCGTTTAACGAAACGATCTCCAGGATTCACAAGGGTGCCCCTGTAGCTGGTGTTGCTTTTCCCATCAGATTGTTTTATATAATAACGAATTCCCCAACAAAGAATTTCTCCTGGCAAAAGAAATGCTCATCTCTCAGACAAAGTCCCCATAAGGCTCCAAAACCTCACATGTGCGCGAACGGGACACACAAGGTATAATACGCCTGTTTCCAGAGCATTCGTTTATATGTCCTTCGGGGTCCCCCAGCAAAGGGACCCGCCCTCAATGTTCCCCTCGCAAAGCTCCCATAGAGAGACGTTCCGTTTTCAGAAAATAATTTTTTTTTCTCTCTCAGAGTTCAAAGTTAACGAACCCCCTTCTTTCAACCAGACTTTTGTTTATAGAGAGGTGCCAGTTTTCAGAGCCTTCTTTTGCACATACCTTGGAGCCCCGGAAAAAGATCTACTGTTTAAACAATATCAAAAACTTCTCTCAAATTCCTAGCTAAAGAAGCCCCATTCCAAGTTCCAAATAACAAGACCTAGATGCAACTTTTCCAGAGCCAAGTTTGATTAATTCATTCATATCTCTCTAATTTCCCTGTTATTAAGGAGCTCGTCCATGATAGAGAGGCGAAAATATTCGGTCACCGTCCACGAAGACCCACATGGACCAAAAACCCACATACAACGGAGTGCGGTGTGGTTCCACAAGGTGATCATTTAAGACACTTCTTTTATTACCTCAGTGACATGCAGCTTGCAGCACGATACTTTCCACCTTGTTTGGGTAGACAAAAACCCCATTAAACAGCGTGTGGTTTAGTAAAACTCTATAGCTTGTACCCACCATACCAGTTACCGACATCCACTTGATTCAGGGTACGTAACTCCAAGAAACCCAGGATCGAACGATTGGCTGGATTTATGGGAGGATAATACACAATTAATACAGTTGGTTACCCTTAAAATGAAGAAGTTCCACTCACCAGAATTGTGTCAAAAATCTGTGTTTTTACATTTTTCAGGTCCTCCAATTTGGTATTCGCTCTAGCACAACTCCAAACGTTTTTGAACTATGATATCAGTTGCGCTTATAATATGCACTCCTTGTTCTCTACAGGTTGATGCGGTATATCGAGATAATGTTGAAAATGAATTTATGGTCACAGATTTGTTTGGGTGGTAAATGTTGTGGTTTTAATTGATTTCCATAATCCTTTCAATTTTTGTAGTCCAATCGACAAGTTAGATTTGGTTCCAGGCGACCGCAAAGTTGGAACTCTAAAACTGAACCATTTTGCTTGGACTAAAGTTGGTGTTAGTGTATTTGAATTATTATTATTAGAAGAAGCTCTTAAAATTTCTGCGTGCTTTAATTTTGTTTTTGTGTCTACTACCAAACTCTCAACAGTTCTTCTCACAGGGTTTACATTCGAGCAACTGAACGATTTATGTATAGTTCATTGGTGATAATGTGAAAAGGATCTATTATTTTATGACTTAAAGAACATTTCACTATATTTATACAAGGCTTTCAATATGAAATGTTAAAGGCCTTGTATAAAAATGTGAAATATAAAAACCATTTATAGAGCTTTTACATAATTGCGAAAAACGACTAATAGCTTATACATATCTCTTTTTCTGTCTGTTCCTCCCGATGGAACGATTTCTATTGGACTAAGCTTGGAAATATATATTTGTGTACTTCCTGTAGCAGGTAGTTTTAAAACTAATGATCGGTGTTACATTACATTTGTCTTTCGATTAACAAAATCTAAATAATTCTAGTCTTTTATTTTGGAATACATCAATTATTTAAAAACAATTAAATGGTGATAATATGAGAGAAAACAGACGGTATATAACTTAATATATATATCGGAAATTTAATACAACTTCTGACAACAACACTAGGTAAACTGATCATGTTATTGAATCGTACACAATAGCAATTCAAGTATGAGCTACGTCGTGTCTGTCCGTCAGTTCGCATGAATCAACTCGGCCAACAATTAAAGGATTATAATCAAATGTAATATTAAAGTACTTTTCCAAATTTTGACAAGAATATTCAAAATTTAGTAAAATTTGACACGAAAAACATTTACTTTACATAAAGAATTCTGTGCGTTTATGATAATATCTGCTTGGAATGAGACATATTTCAGACAACCTTTGAATACAAAATCAAAGCACACATTTTATGTTAAATTATTTTTCGACATTCGTGCCACCTATAAAATACTGTGGAACAAAATGTTACAAGCAGACAGGCCACATCTGAAAATATAATAAGGCGCAGTTATTTTGCAAAATGGGTAAACAAGGGTAGAGACTCAGGTTCACATTATTTAAAAATTACTGACTTTTAAATACTACAATGGTTATGTGAACGCAAATCAACCCTAAGAAATACGTATTATTTTCACGCCTGCGTTCTTGATCGGCAAATGTGCCATGACTCCATTACCAGCTGCTCACGTTAACTGCTGATTCATTTCTCTCCGTACAACTGTATGTTTGAGAGAAATGGAAAAATATCTCTGAATTCCTTAACCGATGGGTATAAAGCAGTTAATGAAAATGATCGAGAGTTGAACCGAATCTCTATTACAATTTGCTAGACAAAAGACTTGATCCAATTCTCGCTACATAGCAACATGTATGGGAGAGGAGGATAAAAAACGTGCAAATTTAAAAACAAATTTGGACGCAAATAATGAAGTTAAAAGCGATGTGCACTTATGAAATTCCATTCCTCAGAAGTGTGTCACAAATTTCGTCTTCTTGCAGTTTTCAGGTCACCAAAATTGGTACAGGCACTTGCTCAAATCCGATGCGTCTGGCAACAATTCTGACAATGTTGTGACCACATATGCAGTTTCTGTTGGAAACCGCACCCTAATCACTGCCCACATGTCAGGTGGGTTGAAAATATCTTCGGTTAGTTCACTGTGAATTGCGGCGGTAAATTTTGATAGTGCGTAAGATGGAATTTTCCGGTATCGTCTTCTGTGGACGCAAAATATGATGTCGATATGTCGGTGTTTCACAGTAATTAATTTTGAATTATTTTCCAGTTTTCGACTGTTAAAACGTTTAGCCTCGTAGACTCTTGCTAGGTAAAACCTTCGGAGTCTGCAGCTTCCTATTTGCCGACTGTTCCATCAAATGACTGAGAATCTAAAGTTTTTATGAAGGGAAATATATGTACAAATTTTCATACATTAACTGCCCATATTTACACACACACACCTATAAACTTAAACCAAAGTTACATAGGTTTCATTTCCACAGAATATTTTAACAGCCACCAAAAACAACATGAACAAAGATATCATCGAGCGGCCATATTTACATTTTGCAAATCTGCGAAAACTAAGCATTCGTCAGGTTTTGGCTTGTTCTCCGTTCGTACGTCCACAACTTCGATGCGAAAATGACGGTTCCCACTTGATGGATTATTATATATAATTGGAGAATTTAAAAAATCTATGCAGAAAACATATATTTGACTAAACTGTGTCACGAATAGCCTGCACTAGATATACAGACACATGTATATTATAATAATATATTCCTGAATTTTTTTTTTCGGAAAGAGAAATCTTTCTGACTCAATTTGTAGATACAAAGAGCTAAAAAAGTAAAAGTAATTCTTGATAACTGTTGTGTTGTGTAATAGTAAAATATTTGATTCACTTGGTTCTGTTCCCCGAATTGGGTAAAAAAATTTCTCTTGTCCAAAGCGCTCAATCTGTCTCATTTTCCATGCCTGATTTTAAAAAATTACCTGTGGTATTTTCAGTTGGTAAAAGCGGACGGAAATTGAAGTTAACAGCAGATCTAAATTTAGTGGCCTTGCAGAGAATGTGTGGAGGTCTACTTCTACAACACTGTATTTAACCATACTATTTACTTCCTTGTAACACTGAGATAATGTGGCCTTCACCAATTCCAGCCTGTATTGCTGGAAAATCTCCTTTAGTACCCACATTGATTTGCCCTTTAAAACCCCAGTCGAGACTTTATTTACCACAACGTTTGTACACTCATAAAATATACAAAATGCATCACAAAATATTTGTGTGTTTTGTATGATTCTCAGAACAAAGAGAATATATTTCCCAATACAATATTTGGTGGTTTATTATTATATCCGAGATGGATAGAGTTTGAATGAAGATAAAAATCAGTTCATTAACTAACTGTGAATGATATAGTCCACATAAATTAACGTACATTTGGTCATCATCAAAGGACAATGAGGTTAGGTACTTCTGTTCTTAGCTTTCTGAATAATACGAACTGCTCTAAACAACACTAAAAGTCACTACCGAAATAACGTAATGCCTGAACGATCTGCAGTCAGCACAGCGATTACCACCAAAGCGGTCCTCTATATTATTTATTGCAACAAACTGAGTCTCACTTTCTGCCTGTCAAAAAATAAGGAATAGCGTAGAACAGGCCATAATTGACTAGAAAGAAAGTAGAAGTATAGCTATACACTTTCCTTAACAATTTCCCTACGAAAGTGATTCGATACCAACTGTAAAGTAGTTTTGCCTCGCCCGATGCGCAGTGTGTTGTTGCTGATAGATTGCTGTGTAGTCCAAGAATGATTTAAAGAAATTAATTTTACAGTGCTTGACAAATACTTTTAACTGGGGCTTTACATACCCACAATTCGTGCCATAGTTTCTATCTGTCGGTCTTACTCTCTGACCGTCTGTCCTCAAGTTTTCAAAACGCCGAATTAGTTTCCGTTGTCCTTCGGTATTTTTGACGAAGTTCATCTTCATTACACGGGTAAAAAGATAATTCTATAGCACTTGTTCGAAATTCACAAAAACGCTCTTATTGTCGGTTTCGAAACATGAAATACATTTTTCTTGTCAACGTTTAGAGGACTTTTTCAAAGTTTTGGAAGTGCAGAATGACAAAACTGATCCCAAATAAATAAAGGTTGATGCGTATTATCTCAGATTCTGTCAGTGTTGCAGTGAATCATTTTAAGACATCAGACGGAATGAATGAATTATAAAACAATAAATAATAAATAAAATCAATTTTTTCTCCCTATTCTACCCTACGTTATACCGCAACGCACAGCGCAATTTTTACATGCAGTACTGTAATATAATACGATATTGAAAGAAATAAAATCAGAATTTCTCCACAAACTGTGTCTGGAGTTTTGTTGTTATAAAACTTCACGCGAGAACTAATCATAAATATAGATATGCCTTCATGTACTATAACTGTCAATCTGTCATATTTGAATAAGACTTGAATTTTTAGAGGGATTTCGAAAATTCATACACACACGAAAAGACATTTTTAAATGCTGTCAGACAGAGAGAATACTGAAAATCAAGTTGAACGTAACAGTCGCTTATTTCGCCTATCATCTTAGCAGAATTTGAAAATCTAAAGAAAGGATCGAAAATATTCCTTTCTTACAAGCAGAATTGTTGTCAGGTCACAACACATAAACAAATTCCATTGTCAAACACACCTGATTTGCCTTATGATAAACACGAATTAAATTTTCACTTTGAATGTCAGGAATTTTCAAATTTCTCCGGGCATTGTCTGGTATCCCTTATGGTTACGTCACTACTATTTCCTTCCTGACATCTCCAACTAATTACAAGCTAAAGAACGCACCGCTTGATGATGAGAACAGTGTGGATAAAATAAATCAAGATATCCACGTGATGTATGAAATGCCTGCCACAATGAACGTATACAGAGCGAAATGTAGCTTCTCTGATGCTGACTCTCATTTCTTCCCAAACAATTCTTCGTAGAGTTTGCTAAATATCTCTATCAATAACCGAAGACAAGTGACAAGGAACTTTACGATATTATGAAAGAAGCAATTATATTAAAGCTGAACTTGTCTTACCCTAATATGAAATAGTATCCGTGCACTTGTTTGAAAATTTGGCTTATAAAAAAATCGAAGGAAAAATTCAAAAAGATGAGCAGACTTCTGTCTGTCTGTCTTTAGCGAATAGGACGATTGGGAGAACAGACGATGTGTGTTTACGGCATATCCACTGTGTTTGCTGTGTTAAGAGAAAGAAAGTGAAAGGCAATTTCCATATTATTTTTATTCTCTTCTTGCATGTATTAAACATAACACAAAGCTGATTATCCCATTATGTTTACAAAGTCATGAAAAGGACAGAATATTTTGCGTCGTTGAATAGAGAATTGTTCCAAATGCAGAGTATACTGCATGATGAAGAGTGAGGAATTAATTTATACCACACACTATCTACAGCTTTGGACGGATTTTCACATAAACCGATGTCGTTATAAAGAGGTATTCCATTTTACCACCAAAACGGTATTTTTATTGAAATCAGAAAGACGAAATTTAAAGGAACTTGATGGCAGCATGTACGAATTGTATAATATTGGCAGCAACACTGCTTGTTACGAAATATTTGTAGCTTTTTTTCATATTTGTTCTTCATCATCATCATGTTCAGGAAAAAGTAGATTTTGATCCCTGTTCCTTGTATCCTTAAATGAAATTGGTCCCTCCATCTCTTCCTCGGTGGTCCTAAGTGTCTTCGTCCTTTTGGTTTATATTGTAGTGCTTATTTAGGTATCCTGTTTGTGCCCATCCTCTGTATGTGTTGTTACCACTTTTCCTGGTACAGTTTTATTTCCTTTACTCTATTTTCTGCTCCTGTATTTCCCTAATACTTTGGTTGTTTTCTTTATGTAGTTTTGTTATTCCAAGTAGGTGTCTCAAAAAATATTTATATATTTCCTTAAAATTCGATTTTTTAAATAGAGCTACGAAACTGGAAACAATGCCTGGAATAACAGCAGTGCTGCGCAACCACATATTCGGAAATGGTTTTCTAGATATTTTACACTCCATTTCACTGATTGATGTGTGCGAAGGTCTGATACATAATTCCATTTAAAAGAAGGGTTTCCCTCCATAACTGTATTGTCTAACTCACATTCCAGGCTAAAAACAAACCACGGTCCTAACAAATTATCAGAATGGAAACAACACGCTCAATACAACAGACTGTTGTCATACTTGTGTCCTGGTGACTTGTATTAGAATATGCATGTATAGAGGACTGATAAGACTTTCAATGAGTAAGAGCGGAATTCAGCGGCTTCTCCTTGCCCCACGGACAAAAACTGTAAATGGAAATTTATCACTAAATATTGATCATGACAACGTCAAGCCGTGCAATTCTACATGGAAATTTACACATCCAGCCAGACATTCGTTGTTACAAGACGAGGTTACCTAACAGATTCTTATGTTATATATATTCACAAAGAACCTGTACAGCCTAAGGTGGGAAGGATGTAATCAGCAATTGTTTATTTTAATACACTAGTTATGGTGTAACAAAAAATTACTCTAACGCATATCAGGTATTTCCGTGAAGACTTGTTTGCCTTCAATATTTGCAGCTTATTTTGAAATGTGCCCTATAAAAAGCCCACACGATTGAAACAATCTGTTGAGGAGCTGGAAGAAGACGCCGACAGCAAGTCCAGTGACTGTAAGTAAACTTTAAGTTACTTCCTTTCTCTGGTGCTGCAGACAAACTGAAGGCTAGGGTGACTAAACAATTTGCTGATGCATGTCACCGTATGTTTCAACACGTCACATAATTTCAAACGTCAATCACCTGTTTAAGTGGCGTACCATTAAGCACAAGGAAACATCACACACTAACAAAACACTAAATGTAAAAAATGAAGTGTAATAACATAACATAACACTGAGGTGCGTTCGAGTGCTTAATCTTGTGACAAAGGTAATAAACAGTATGTTTTCTCAGTGTGTGTCTCTAGCCTTAAGAATCCGTTGAAGAATAATCATGTGATATTTTACATTGCCGTCACTGGTGTGTCTGTCGGTACAAAACTTTATACATATTCTTACTACATGTACCATTTTTATAATAATATTATTGGACATAAATTATGTGTTATAGATGTTGTGCAAATTCGTCTATAAAAAACTCATATTAAAAATAATTGACTAAGATATCAGCATAAATATACATAAGTTTTCTTATAAGGAAATATTTAATTTGTTTGTCAGATTTAAAAACAAAAAATAATTTCACGAAAACACGTCCATTGGCAGATGATTTTTTTTATGCTGACATACAGAAGAATGGGCAGACAGATATTAACTGCTATAGACGTTTTCGCGTTTTCTTTCAGATGTTAATAAAGCATGTATATTCTAGACAAATTTTCGAAAAATTCTAAAATGTTTCTGGATAATATGCACGTCGCAGAGGGATATACCAAGAGACAAGTATTTCTATTGAAATCAAAAAGACGAAATTTAAAACCTGAAATATAACAAGTAGGAATAGTATAATTTTGAGAGCAACGCTGCGTATTAAGAAAGATTCGTAGCTTATAATTTTCGTAAATGTTTATTTTCTTGTGATTCGATTTTATAAATAAAGTTGGGAAACTGAAAACAATGCCTGGAATTGCAGCAGTGCTGCACGAACCACAGAGTCAGAATTTGCGATTTAAATATTTTACAATCCAAATCACTGATCGATGTGTACGAACGCCTAATACATGCCTAAGATTTATGTTGTTCTATGTATTGTTTGTTTTGTGTCGTTCTGTGTATTGATTGTGTGTATATGTTTATTGTACTACTGCCACCCGGTGCCTACCAAAATGCAGTTAACAAATATATCATATCATCATATCATAAAATACCATATTCAAAAGAAAGAGTCACCTCCTTATCTGTCTTATCAAGCTCACACTCCGTGATAAACACGAACAACGGTCCCTACAAATTATCAGAATATAAGCAACTCACTCAAAACTACAGACTGTTGTCACTCTTGTGTCCTGCTGACATGTATTAGAACGTACATTTATTTAAGACTGATACGGCTACCAAAGAATAATCGCGGAATTCAGCCGCTTCTCTTTGCACTACGGACAAAACTATAAATCGAATTATCAATAAATAGTGATCTTGACAGGGTCAAGCCGTGCAATTCTAAATGTTAATTTACACATCCAGCCAGAAATTCGTTGATACAAGACGAAGTTAACTAACAGTTTCTTACGTTAAATAAAATTTTTTCACAAAGGTCTTGTACAGCCAAAGGAGAGTAGGATGTAAAAAAATTATTTATTTTAATTCACAACTTCCTTATAATTACGGTTGTAACAAAAATTTACTATCGCGCAAGTTACGTGTTTCCCTGAAGACATGTTTGCCTTCGATACGTGCATCTTATTGTGCAATATACCCTACAAAAGGGCCAACAGGACTGAAAGAACCTCATTGTAGAGAAGCTGGAAGAAAACGCGGTCTGCAATTCGAGTGTCAGTAAGTTAATTTTATGTTACTTTCTTTCTGTGGAGCTGCAGGTAAACTGAATGTTAGGGTGACTGTTGGTTTAGGTTCCAAGATCACACACAGACCCACACACAGTCGCTCGGCAGGACTCCTCCCAACGAGTGACCAGCACGTCGCAGAGGCCGCTGCCTGTACGAAACTCACTAAAAAGGAAACACCAGTATCCAGGAACGAAATCGCTGCAGATATACAGCCCAAACCGCACAACCAGCGGTTTCCACGTAGCCACATAGCATTATGTCACTGCTTCAGTGTGGAAACACTAACATAATTGCGAGTAGATATGTCGAAATAATTAGAAAATAAAACATAAAAAAAAAGATTTGAAATTCACTCGAATTATAACATCTGCCAATGTTTTATGAGATAAAATCAGGTAGCCGGTTATCATAACTGTATGTCACTGTTTACTGTGCAAAGGGAAAGATCTGAAAAACACAATTTACACATCACTTGTTTTCATGAATTACAGAAATTAAAACCAACATGCTGCTGATTACCTTTTTGGGTTTAATCGCCAAATTAACATTGGTTTCCGGTGAATGCGACGTTGGAACTCAGAATATGGACGATTTTGATTACACAAAGGTAGGTGTTATTGACAGGAATTGTGAAATATATTTTGTTTCAATTAACGAAACCTCAGTATAGCATATCAGATTGATTAGGTTAATTTAATAGAATAATTTATTGATAATAATTTGCTAATGATTTGAAATTAATTTCTCGTTTTTTAATTAAAAGGAATCGTCCGTAATTCCATGCACGTTCAGTGAAAAGACATTAGAAAACTAAATTTAATATTAGGTGATTTCGTAAAATTGTTTGATCCTTCATGTCAGTCTATCTTACTGTAAAAACTCGGAATCCACTGTGCAAAATTTCATGAAATTTAAGATTAGAATATTTCTCAAAACGTCGTGGAGAAAAATCAAGTTTCTTTGAATTCGGAGATAGGTGTTAGCTATTTTATGAAAGGCACACTTACATTTCTTATAATGTTTTTTCAGTTCTTATTAACGTACGAAATATTTCAAACAAACTTTATAATAAAAATCTAGAAGAACGTTACATGTTTAATTTTTTCCAAAAAATGTCTTATTTAAATTAAGGTAAACGATACGACAGAGGGAGACAAGCCGCAGATGAAAATATAACACGGTGCATGCGCTTTGGATGATGGATAAAAAGTCCACAAACACACTACAATTACTCGTATTTAAAACTTATTGTATTTCGACACAACACTTCTTATTTGATCGCACCTCAATATCAAGTTATACACACATTTTTCTTTTCTTGTGGTCTTAATCGAGATGTTAACCAACAATCCATTACCCGTTAACAGCCGATCCAATTTCCTCAGCACTACAGCTTGTTCTAAGAGACCGGGTACAAACGGGTGAATGTGTTAAAAAAAATAAAATTCAGTAAAGTTACAAATCGTTACAATTAAGAATTTCCACTCACCAGAGGTTGTCAGAAATTTAATTTTTTTACAGTTTTCAGGTCCTCGTCCTTGGTACAGCCTGTTGCACACATCCAATAAATTTGAGAACGACGTTGATTGCCCTTTCTCCATATTTGCAAGTCCAACTGGAAACAGGAGCTCAGTTACCAGCTACGTATATGTAAACAGGTGGTTTCACAATATCAACTGTTTTTACCTGCAGTTTGTTCCGTTAAATCTAGATAATTTGTAAGGTGAAATTTCAGTTCGAAAATATTATCCCCAAATTACGTCCCCTAATGTGGAGTGAATGTACTGAATGCATTTTGCCCTGTAGTCTCTCGATATGCAGAAGTCACAGACTTTACAGCATTCAAATTACCGACAGTACCATCGCTAGCTGGATAAGATACAAGATTACATACACGTATACACACCATTAAATTTAAACCATAAGTATCACCAGTATTTCAATCCACAGATGGCTCTAACAGCTGGCCAAAACGGCACCAATAAGGGGATCCATGAAATGGACATCCACCAGAAATCTAAAAATACAAGAAGATAAACATGCCTAGTAGAATTCTGGTATATAATTTATAGGGTATAGTGTGTAAACAATTTTGTATTCCAAAGTAGGATGTACAAAAATAGACAGAATTCAAGGCAAATTGTACAGAGTAGAAGTAGAAAGTCTAAGGTGAAAGCAATTTCATAGTATAAATTCAAACTCTAAAAGACTTCCTGTTGTCTGTATCACTTTATAGGTACAAATATGTGTCTGACACTGTACTATCCTGAACAGGGTTCACATTTCATATAAGCATAGCATAAAACATTAATGGGTTTAAGTAGTCTCATATAATTCAGTAGTGTTATCATACTGTGTCCCGAAACGCTACTATCGCCATCACGTCAATTGTTATTATTTCATTTTTTAATGCTAAATTCACCATTTTTCAACTTTTGAAGGAAAAAGCTGAAGACCTGTCACTATAAACGTCGAAATTCATCTCTCTCTCTCTCCGCACCCAGTGCTTCACCAATGGCTGAAATTATTCTGAATAAAGCAGAAAAAACATTATTTATATTTGTTGTGACATTCATACATTAATAACTACAGAGCAGCAATTGACAGTCTACATGTAAATGTGCATGTCGCACTTATTGGGAAAAATAAAACATATATTTTTACGTTCAATTTAACACTCTCACTAATTTTCATGTAATCTTTAACACACTTAAGATGTCTACATTTTTGCACACAACAAGATTTGTCTAAGTTTTATCTTCTTGTGTTCTACAGTGAACAACGTAGTATCATACAGAATGGCTATACAGCAAACTGGAACAGCTCTGGATACTTCGAAGTTTACCATCCAGCGTGTAAGTATTGTGTAAAATGCTTGACAAAATGGTCATGTATTCACCTGGCAAAAGTAACTTTTAACGACGACAAATCATTTTATATAAACATTCTATTTTGTAGTGATCATTATAAATATTGATAATTTCACCGATACATAAAAACAGAATGAATAGAATTTGTCAAACCATTCAATATATAACACAGTTATTGATTTATGATAAGTTTATCTCAATCCAGATATTGATGACGATATTGATTTGAAGACTTTAAAACAGGAATTCGCTTGTGTAACGGGGTGAGAATTTGCTTAGCTCCACTGTGCTCATCGTTCTATTTTATTGTTTTGAACTAATAAAAATGTGACATGGACATTGTGCCTAAAAGAAAGGTGAGGTTTGAAAGAGCTTTAAAAATGTATGCACCCCACCTAAATCTGGTAGCTGATTTGTGGTGCAAGATAACTGAAGAGGGAATAAATTTAAATAGACAAAAGAAATAACAGTATTTTGTGAATGCGATTGATGTGGCACAGAATATTAAAGAATTTCGACACTTATCGTTTATTTATTCTTTCTAACAGCAATGAATTCCAAAAAAGTCAAACTGACATTTTGTAATGTTTACTGATTGTTAAAAGGGTCTTGTTTCTCTCCCCACTTACGTAACCGAACCACAAAATAAACAGTTTATTTGCTCGAAATTTATGTCTGGTTATTCAGGTTCAAATTTCTACAGACACTCAGTAACGTCTGTCGTCTATCCCAGTTCATCGACAACACGCAGCCATCTTTCTCAAAGATAAACGTATTAAAAAAACCCAAATATTATCATATTATAAGTGTGTTGACGTTATGTTACTTCTGAAATTTGTAAACGTTCGGTAAATAACACGCAATTTCTCACAACCTCACATAAAGCAATTCAAAAATTTAAATTGCAACGAAATCTTCTTTGCAATAACTTTCTCGTATATCACTTTGCAGCAAGCTGGAGTGGGCCATTCTACGTGTTAGCAGTTAAATACGACAGTTACGTCATTTTAAAGCACTGCCCCTTCAATTCGGATGAATGTAAGTCAGTGTAGTGTGAGTATTCTTGTAGTGCAACACAGTGATATAGTTATAATGCGCTTACGCAAATTTCAGAAAGTGTTTACTGGGTTATTTTAGGCTTTCCGTTTGCTCTCACCGGACGGATTAAAAAAAAGTTATCTTGCAACTTTTCTAAAACTTTAGAGAAGTTTATACTTTACTAAATACAAACATAAGGGGGTACTTCACATAATGAGAACTTAAGATGTTTCACAATATCTGGCTTAATTCATGTTATAATAAGGAAACATACAAACCAAATATTTAGACTATACCAATAAATTTATACAATGTTCAATACATCTGTTCTGAACACGTACCTTCATGAGATAGAGTGGGTAAAAGTAATAGAACCAGACACGGAAAACATGATAATTCGGCGCATTCCCGTTGCATGTTGGTTTGATAAGGTTAGAAAGAGGCACCCAGAATATATAAAAACATAAGAAAGGAATACAGGGAATTATACCGGAGAATATTAAACATGCAGCAGATGGTGAGAAGGAATAAATTTTAGAAAATATCATTTGTCACAATTTAGTCAATTGCTTATCGAGGCAGTTAAATGCAAATAACTGCCGTTTATCTGCTTGCAGTGTTTATTTATGTGGCACTTCGAAGCATCCAGCCTGATTTAGCGACTGTGTGGGACGTGCTGAAGGAGCTGCGAGACAACAACATAGATGACAGCCAGTTGTTGAATTCGAGTACAAATCACTGCCCATGCTGGACTGTCAACAGAAGAAGGAATTTACACATCCAGACAATGGTGCAGGAACTGAAACGCAAACTTCTGCGACTGTAGACACCCTGGACAACTAAATATATTTCTTGTATGCCATACTTTGTTCAAGAACTAGAAATTAATTATTATTGAGTTAAATTCCATATATTTGTTTATTTTCCTCACTTAAAGCCCTATAACGATGACTAAAATTTTGAACGAAATTTATACTGAAGACCGTTTATTTCAGTGTATGTGGTGACTACCTTACAATTTGGACGAATATGGTTCGGTATCCCTGAAAAGCGATTTTCTTTCTCTCGTTCCTTCCGTCCATTCTCTCTCTCAATCCACGCCTCAATTTCAGACGGTACCGGCGGTTCTTTCTGTGGGTAAATAACTGTTGCATGTTTACATTAACAACACACCACACTCTAGGGTCGTCGTAAAGATCACGTCCAAGTGTATCTCTACTCCATAATAAGATTCGGCACTATATGTTTTAAGTGAAACACTGAGGCAATGTTGCCTTCAACAGTTCCAGACAGCATTTCTGGAAGATTGCCCGCTATTTTCCGACAGTGATTAGCAATCAAAGTTTCATCTGTTACCTTATGTACTAGCAGACTTAAACACCCAAACATTATACACACTGCATCACGGTGTGTATCTTGGATCGAACAGCGATTATTTTCCTGAACAGCATTAACTTCTTCAATTTCATAACCTACATGAAGATTGTCTGATGCTGACTCACATTTCTTTCCAAATCGTGTCAGGTTTGCTCTTTACAGTCAGAATAAGCCCCGAAATTAGTTTCCGAGCCTCTCTGTGATTATTGATAATATCTAGGTATCAGATGTCTAGTAGAGAAGCCGTTCCTTGAAGTTCCAGTCGCAGATCTCCAATATATATAGATGACCGAATTACCGAGTCAACTTTTACTTTCTCTAAAAACCCCCGTTTAACGAAAAGTTCTCCAGGATTCACAAGGGTGCCCATGTAGCTGGTGTTGCTTTCTCCAACAGATTGTTTTATATAATACCGAATTCCCCAACAAAGAATTTCTCCTGGCAAAAAAACTGCTCTTCTCTCAGACAAAGTCCCCGTAAGGCTCCGACACCTCAACTGTCTGCGAACGGGACCCACAAGGTGTAATACGCCTGTATCTAGAGCATTCGTTTATATGTCCTTCAGGGTCCCCAGCAAAGGAAACCTCCCTCAATGTTCCCTTCGCAGAACTCCCATAGAGAGAGAGAGAGACGTTCCGTTTTCAGAAAATAATTTTATTTATCTCTCAGAGTTCAAAGTTAACGAAACCCCTTCTTTCAAACAGCCTTTTGCTTATAGAGAGGTGGCAGTTTTCAGAGCCTTCTTTTGCACATACCTTGGAGCCCCGGAAAAGATCTAATGTTTAAACAATATCTAATACTTCTCTCAAATTCCCAGCTAATGTAGCCCCTTTCCAAGTTCCAAATAAAAGGATCTAGATGCTCCGTTTCCAGAGCCAAGTTTGTTTAATTCATTCATATCTCTCAAATTTCCCAGTTGTTAAAGGGCTCGTCCATGATAGAGACGCGAAAATATTCCGTCACCGTCCACGAAAACCCACGTGGACCAAAAGCTTACATAAAATTGATTGCGGTCTGGTTCCATATGGTGATCATTTAAGACACTGCTTTTACTACATCAATGACATGCAGCCTTCAGCACGATACTTTCCACCTTGTTGGGGAAGACCAGAAAACCGTTAAGCAGCGTGCGGTTTAGTAACCTTCTATAGCTTGTTCCCTCCACACCAGTTACCGACATCCACTTGATTCAGGGTACGTAACTCCAAGAAACCCAGCTTCGAACAATTGGCTGGATTTATGGGAGGATAATACACAATTAATAAAGTTGGTTACCCTTAAAATGAAGAAGTTCCACTCACCAGAATTGTGTCAAAAATCTGTGTTTTTACATTTTTCAGGACCTCAACTTTGGTATTCGCTCTAGCACAACTCCAAACATTTTGTGACTTATGTTATCAGGTGCGCTCTTAATATGCACTGTTCGTTCACTACAGGTTGATGCGGTATATCGAGATAATTTTGAAAATCTGTTTCTGTTCTCAGATTTGTATGGGTGGTAAAGGTTGTGGCGTTAAATAATTTTCATAATCCTTTAACATTTTTGTAGTCTAATCGACAAGTTAGACTTGTTTTCAGGCGACTGCGAAGTTGGAACTCTAAAACTGAACTATTTTGTTTGGACTAAAGTTGGTATTAGTGTATTTGAATTCTTAACATTAGAAGAAGCTCTAAAAATTTCTGCGTGCTTTACATTTTTGTTTTTGTTTCTACTACCAAACTCTCAATAGTTCCTCTCACAGGGTTTACATTCGAGCAACTGAGTGATTTATGTATAGTTCATTGGTGATAATGTGAAAAGGATCTATTATTTTATGACTTAAAGAACATTTCACTATATTTATACAAGGCTTTCAATATGAAATGTTAAGGGATTTGTATAAAAATGTGAAATATAAACACAATTTATAGAGCCTTTACTTAAATGCGAAAAGCGACTATTAGCTTATTCATATCTCTTTTTCTGTCTGTTCCTCCGGATGGAACGATTTTGATTGGACTAAGCTTGGAATTATATATTTGGATAATTCCTGTAGCAGGTAGTTTTAAAACTAATCCTCGGTGTTATATTCCATTTGTTTTTCGATTAACAAAATCTAAATATTTCAAATCTTTTATATTGGAATACATCAGTTATTTATAAGCAATTAATTGGTGATATATGAGAGAAAACAGATGTTATATAACTTAATGTATATATCGGAAATTTCATACAACTTCTGAAAACAACACTAGGTAAACTGATCGGGTTATTGAATCGTTCACAATAGCAATTCAAGTATGAGCTACGTCGTGTCTCTCTGTCAATTCGCATGGAACAACTCGGCCAACAATGGAAGGATTATAATCAAATGTAATATTCAAGTACTTTTCCAAAATTTGACAAGAATATTCAACATTTAGTAAAATTTGACACGAAAAACATTTACGTTACATGAAGGATTTTGTGCGTTTCTGCTTGGAATGAGACATATTTCAGACAATCTTTGAATACAAAATCAAAGCACACATTTTATGTTAAATTTTTTTTTTCGATATTCGTACCATCTATAAAAGAATGTGGAACAAAATGTTACAGGCATACAGATCACATATGACAACATAATACGGCGCCGTTGTTTTGCTAAATGAGTAAACAAGGCAAGAGACTCAGGTTCACATTATTTAAAATTTACTGACTTTTAAATACTACAATGGTTATGTGAACGCAAATCAATTCGAAGAAATACGTATTAATTTCACGCCTGCGTTCTTGATCGACAAATCTACCATGCCTGCATTACCAGCTGATCACGTTAACAGCTGACCCATTTCTTTCCGCACAACTGTATGTTTGAGAGACCTGGATAAAAATCTTTGAATTCCTTAACCGAAGGGTATAAACCAGTTAATGAACATGATCGAGACTTGAACCGAATCTCTATTAGAAGTTGCTAGACAAAAGACTTGATCCAATTCTAACTACATAGCTGCATGTATGGGGGACGAGGATAAAAAACGTACAAATTTAAAAACTAATTTGGATGCAAATAATGAAGTTAAAAGCCATATACCCTTACGAAGTTCCATTCCCCAGAAGTGTGTCACAAATTTCGTGTTCTTGCAGTTTTCAGGTCACCAACATTGGTACAGGCACTTGCTCAAATCCGATGCGTCTGACAACAATTCTGACAGTGTTGTGACCACATATGCAGTTGCTGTTGGAAACTGCACCCTAATCACTGCCCACATGTCAGGTGGGTTGAAAATATCTTCGGTTAGTTCGCTGTGATTTGCGGCGGGAATTTGTGATAGTGCGTAAGATGGAATTTTCGGTTATCGACTTCTGTGGACGCTAAATGTGATGTCGCTATATCGGTGTTTGACAGTAATTAATTTTGAATTATTTCCCATTTCTCGACTGTTAAAACGTTTAGTCTCGTTGACCCTTGCTACGTAAAAGCTTCGGAGTCTGCAGCTTCCTATTTGCCGACTGTTCCACCGAATGACTGAGAGGCTAAAGTATTTAAGAAGGGAAATATATATACAAATTTTCATACATTAAACGCCCATATTTACACACATACCTATAAACATAAACCAAAGTTACATAGGTTTCATTTCCACAGAATACTTTTAACAGCCACCAAAAACAACATGAACATAGATATCCATCGTGTGGCCATATTTACATTTCGCAAATTTGCGAAAATTACGCATTCGTCAGGTTTTGGCTTGTTCTCCGTTCGTACGTCCACAACTTCGATGCGAAAATGGCGGTTCCCACTTCATGGATTATTATATATAATTGGAGAATTACAAAAATTTATGCAGAAAACATATATTTGACTAAACTCCTTCACGAATAGCCGGCACTAGATATACAGACACATGTAACATATAATAATATTTCCTAAATTTTTGTTTCAGAATGAGAAACCTTTCTGGCTCAATTTGTAGACACAAAGAGCTAAAAAGATAAAAGTAATTCTTGGTAACAGTTGTGTTGTGTAATAGTAAAATATATGATTAACTTGGTTCAGTTTCCCCACTTTGATAAAAAAATTCTCTTGTCCAAAGCGCCCAATCCGCCTCTTGTTCCATGCCTAATTTTTAAGAATTACCTGTGGTATTTTAATTTGGTAAAAGCGGATGGGAACTGAAGTTAAGGGCAGATCTACATCTAGTGGCCTTGCAGAGAATGCGTGGAGGTCTACCTCTACACCACTGTAATTAACCATATTATTTACTTCATTGTAATACTGAGATAATGTGGCCTTCACCAATTCCAGCCTGTATTTCTGGAAAAATTTCTATTGTTACTGACATTAATTTGCCCTTTAAAAACCCAGTCGAGGCTTTATGTACCATAACGTTTATACACCCATAAAATATACAAAATGCATCACAGATTATTTGTGTGTTTCGTATGATTCTCAGAACAAAGAGAATATATTTCCCAATACAATACTTGGTGGTTTATTATTATATCGGAGATGGATAGAGTTTTAATGAAGATAGAAATCAGTTTTTTAACTAACTGTGAATGATATATGTCTTGAAGCAATATCCACACAAATTAACGTACAGTCGGTCATCATCAAAGGACAATGAGGTTTGGTATTTCGGTTCTTAGCATTCTGAATAATAGGAAAAGCTCTAAACAATACTAACAGTCACTACCGAAATAACGTAATGCCTGAACGATCTGCAGTCAGCACAGCGATTACCACCACAGCGGTCCTCTATATTATGTATTGCAACAAACTGGTTCTCACTTTCTGCCTGTCAAAATATAGGGTATAGCGTAGAACAGGCCATAATTGCCTAGAAAGAAAGTAGAAGTATATCTATACTCTTTCCTTAACAATTTCCCTACGAAAGTAATTCGATACCAACTGTAAAGTAGTTTTGCCTCGCCCGATGCGCAGTCTGTTGTTTCTGATAGATTGCTGTGTAGTCCAAGAATGATTTAAAGAAATTAATTTTACAGTGCTTGACAAATACATTTAACTGGGGCTTTACATACCCACAGTTCGTGACAATGTTTCTATCTGTCGATCTTTCTGTCCTACCGTCTGTACTCAAGATTTGAAAAGGCCGAATAAATTCCCGTTGTCCTTCGGTATTTTTGACGAAGTTCATCGTCATTACACGGGTAAAAAGATAATTCAATATCACTTCTTCGAAGTTCACAAAAACGCTCTTATTGTCGGTTTCGAAACATGAAATACATTTTTCTTGTCAACGGTTAGAGAAGCTTTTCAACGTTTTGGAAGTGCAGAATAACAAATCTGATCCAAAATATATAAACGTTGTTGCGTATTGTCTCAGTTTCTGCAGTGTGGCATTGAATAATTTTAAGACATCAGACGGAATGAATGAATTATGAAACAATAAATATTAAATAAATTCAGATTTCTCCCTATTCTACCCTATGTTATACCGCAACGCACAGCGCAAATTTTACATGCAGTACTGTATTATAATACGATATTGAACGAAATAATATCAGAATTTTTCTACATACTGTGTCTGGAATTTTGAATTTATTAAACTTCCAGCGAGACCTAATCATAAATACGGATTAACCTTCATGTACTATAACATTCACTCTTGTCATATTTGAATAAGACTTGAATTTTTAGAGAGATTTCAAAAATTCATACACACTAAATTAGACATTGTTAAATGCTGTCAGACAGACAGAATACGGACAATCAAGTTGAAACGAACAGTCGCTTATTTCGCCTATCATCTTAAAGAATTTGAAAATCTAAAGAAAGGATGGAAAATATTCCTTTCTTACAAGCAGCATTGGTGTCAGTTCAGAACACATAAACAAATTCCATTGTCAGACACACCTGATTTGCCTTATGATAAACACGAATTAAATTTTCACTTTGAATATCAGGAATTTTCAATTTAATCCGGGCATTTTCTAGTATCCTTTATGGTTACGCCACTATTATTTCCTTCCTGACATCTCCAACTCATTAAAGCTAAAGAACGCTCCGCTCGATGATGAGAACAGTGTGCATACAATAAATCAAGATATCCACGTGATGTATGAAATGCCTGCTACAATAAACGTATACAGAGCGAAATGTAGCTTCACTGATGCTGACTCACATTTCTTCCCAAACAATTCTTCGTAGAGTTTGCTAAATGTCTCTATCACTAACCGAAGACAAATGACACGGAACTTTACGATATTATCAATGAAGCAATTATATTAAAGCAGAACTGGTCTTACCCTAATATGAAATAGTATCCGTGCACGTGTTTGAAAATTTGGCATATGAAAGAAATCGAAGAACGAATTCAAAAAGATGATCAGACTTCTGTCTGTCTGTCTTTAACGAATAGGACGATTGGGAGAACAGACGATGTGTTTTGACTGCATTTCCACTGTGTTTACTGTGTTAAGGGAAAGAAAGGTAAGACAATTTCCATATTATTTGTATTCCCTTCTTGCTTGCATTAAATACAGCACAATGCTGATTATCCAATTATGTTTATAAAGTCATGAAAAGGGCAGAATATTTTGCGTCGTTGAATAGAGAATTGTTCCAAATGCAAAGTGTATTGCATGAAGAAGAGTGAGAAATTAAATTATACCACACACTGTCTACCGCTTTAGACGAATTTTCACATAAACCGATGTCGTTATAAAAGGGTTAGGATGTATTTATTGTACCACCAAAACGGTATTTTTATTGAACTCAGAAAGACGAAATTTAAAG
>Ga0268261_10000250_pt1 | contig 32766 bp, 1 predicted proteins | sample TergutNc150P1_FD_190353 | JGI IMG/M metagenome (GOLD analysis project Ga0268261, IMG submission 190353) | Nasutitermes corniger P1 segment gut microbial community from laboratory colony in Florida, USA - Nc150 P1 (SPAdes) (version 2) | ecosystem: Host-associated > Arthropoda: Insects > Digestive... | reverse complement strand
TGTGTTTCGCCTTATTAATTTAGAGACTCTAACTGTCCTGGCCTATCTCTTTAGAGACTCTTAGTGTTTCGCCTTATTAATTTAGAGACTCTAACTTTCCTGGCCTCTTCCTTTAGAGACTCTAAGTGTTTCGCCTTATTAATTTAGAGACTCTAACTGTTCTGTCCTATTCCTTTGGAGACTGTAAGTGATTCGCCTTATTAGTTTAGAGACCCTCACTGTCCTGGCCTATTCCTTGAGAGACTCTAAGAGTTTCGCCTTATTAATTAAGAGACCCTAACTGTCCTGGCCTATTCCTTTAGAGACTCTAAGATTTTCGCGTTATTAATTTAGAGACTCTAACTGTCCTGGCTTAATCGTTTATAGACTCAAAGCGTTTCGCCTTATTAATTTAGAGACCCTAACTGTCCTGGCCTAATCCTTTACAGACCCTAAGAATTTCGCCTTATTAATTTAGAGACTCTCAATGTCCTTGGCCTATACTTTTAGAGACCCTTAGAGCTCCGCCTTATTTAATTATAGACTCTAAATAACCTGGCCTATTCTTTTAGAGACACTCATAGTTTCGTCTTATTAATTTAGAGTCTCTACTTGTCCTGGCCTAATACTTTAGAGACTCTAAGAATTTCGCATTATTAATTTAGAGACTCAAAATCTCCTGGCCTATTTATTTAGAGACTCTAAGATTTTCGCCTTATTAATTTAGAGAAACTAACTCTCCTGGCCTATTCCTTTAGAGACACTAAGAGTTTCGCCTTATTAAATTAGAGACTCTAAATTTCCTGTCCTATTCCTTTAGAGACACTAAGAGTTTCGCCTTATTAATTTAGAGACTCTAATTGTCCTGGCCTATTTCTTTAGAGACCCTTAGATTTTCGCCTTGTTAATTTAGAGACTCTAACTGTCCTGGCCTATTTTTTAGCGGCTCTAAGAGTTTCGCCTTATTAATTGAGAGACACTAACTGTCCCGGCCTATGCCTTTAGAGAATCTAAGAGTTATTAATTTAGAGAATGTAACTGCCCTGGCCTATTCATTTAGAGAATCTAAGATTTTCGCCTTATTAATTTAGAGACTCTAATTTTCCTGGCCTATTCCTTGAGAGACTCTAAGAGTTTCGCCTATTTAGTTTAGAGACCCTAACTGTATTGGCCTAATCCTTTAGAGACACTAAGATTTTCGCGTTATTAATTTAGAGACTCTAAATGTCCTGGCCTAATCGTTTAGAGACTCAAAGCGTTTCGCCTTATTAATTTAGAGACCCTAACTTTTCTGGCCTATTCCTTTAGACAACCAAAGAATTTCGCCTTATTAATTTAGAGACACTCAATATCCTGGCCTATTCCTTTAGACACTCTAACAGTTTCGCCTTATTAATTTAGAGACACTAAGTGTCCTGGCCTATTACTTTAGAGACTCTAACAGTTTCGCCTTATTAATTTAGAGACACTAACTGTCCTGGCCTATTTCTTTATAGACTCTAGGTGTTTCGCCTTATTAATTTAGAGACACTACCTGTCCTGGCCTATTCCTTTAGAGACTCTAAAAGTTTCGCCTTATTAATTTAGAGACCCTAACTGTCGTGGCCTATTACTTTTCAAACTCTAAACGTTTCGCCTTATTAATTTAGAGACTCTAACGCTCCTAGCCTATTCCTTTAGAGATCGCAAAAATTTCGCCTTACAAATTTAGAGACTCCTTCTCTCCTGGCCTATAACTTTAGAGAATCTAGAGTTTCGACTTTATAAATTAGAGACTCTAACAGTTCTGGTTTATTCCTTTAGAGACTATAATATTTTCACGCTATTAATATAGAGACCCCAACTGTCCTGGCTTGTTACTTTAGAGACCCTCAGACTTTCGCCTTATTAATTTAGATTCCGTAGCAGTCCTAGCCTATTCCTTTAGAGACACTAAGAGTTCCGCCTTATTAATTTAAAGACCCTAACTGTCCTGGCCTATTACTTTAGAGACTCTAAGGGATTCGCCTTAGTAATTTAAAGACTCTAACTGTTCTGACCTATTCTTTTAGAGCCTCTAAGTGCTTCGCCTTATTAATTTAGAGACTCTATCGCTCCTGCCCTATTCCTTTAGAGACTCTAAGTGTTTCGCCTTATTAAATTAGAGACACTAACTGTCCTGGCCTATTCCTTTAGGGACTCTAAGTGTTTCGCCTTAGAGAAACTAACAGTTCTCTCCTATTCCTTTAGAGAACCTAATAGTTTCGCCTTATTATTTTATACACTCTAACTCTCCTGGCCTATTCCTTTAGAGACTCTAAGAGTTTCGCCTTATTAATTTAGTTACTCTAACTGTCCTGGCCTAATCCTCGGGAGACTCTAAGAGATTCGCCTTTTTAATTTTGAGGCTCAAACACTTCTGGCCTATTCCTTTGGAGACTCTACGAGTTTCGCCTTATTAATTTGGAGGATCTAACACTCCTGGCCTATTCCTTTAGGGACACTAAGTTTTTCGCCTTATTAATTTAGAGAATCTAACTGTCCTGGCCTAAAACTTTAGAGACTCTAATACTTTCGCCTTATTAATTTAGAGACTCTAACTTTCCTGGCCTATTCTTTAGAGACCCTAAGTGTTTTGCCTTATTAATTTAGTGACTCTAATAGTCCTGGCCTATTCCTTTAGAGACTCTAAGAGTTTCGCCTTATTAATTTAGGGACTCTAACTCTCCTGGCCTATTCCTTTAAGACTCTAAGTGTTTCGCCTTATTAATTTAGAGACTCTAACAATCTTGGCCTAATCCTTTAGAGCCCCTAAGTGTTTCGCCTTATTAATTTAGAGAATCTAACTGTCCTGGCCTATAACTTTAGAGATTATAATATTTTAGCGCTAATAATATAGAGACGGTAACTGTCCTGGCTTTTTCCTTTAAAGAACGTAAGACTTTCGCCTTATTAATTTAAATTCCCTAACAGCCTTGGCCTATTATTTTAGGGACTCTAATTTTTTCGCCTTATTAATTTAGTGACTTTAACTGCCCTGTCCTATTCCTTTAGAGATTCTAAGATTTTCGCCATATTAATTTAGATACCCTAACTGTCCTGCACTATTCCTTTAGAGACTGAGCCTTTCGCCTTATTAATTTAGAGACTCTAACTGTCCTGGCCTATACATTTAGAGACTCTAAGTGTTTCGCCTTATTAATTTAGATACTCTAACTCTCTTGGCCTATTAGTTTAGAGCCTCTAAGGGTTTCGCCTTATTAATTTAGAGACTCTAAACCTCCTGGCCTATTCCTTTAGAGACTCTAAGAGTTTCGCCTTATTAATTTAGAGACTCTAACTGTCTTGGACTATTCCTTTAGAGACTCTAAAATTTTCGCATTATAAATTTAGAGACTCCAACTGTCCTGGCCTATTCCTTTAGAGACTCTAAGATTTTCGCCTTATTAATTTTGAGACTCTGACTCTCCTGGCCTATTCCTTTAGGGACTCTAAGAGTTTCGCCTTATTAATTTAGAGACTCTAACTCTCCTGTCCTATGCTTTAGAGACTCTAAGTGTTTCGACTTATTAATTTAGAGACTCTAACTCTCCTGACCTAATCCTTTAGAGACTCTAATAATTTCGCCTTATTAATTTAGTTACTCTAACTGTCTTGGCCTATTACTTAAGAGACTCTAAGTGTTTCGCCTTATTGATTTAGAGACTCTAAATGTCCAGGCCTATTTGTTTAGAGGCTTTAGGGGTTTCGCCTTGTTAATTAAGAGACGCTAACTCTTTGGCCTATTCCTTTAGAGACTCGAAAAGTTTCGCTTTATTAATTTAGAGACTCTAAATGTCCTAGCCTATTCCTTTAGAGACCCTAAGAGTTTCGCCTTATTAATTTAGAGACTGTAACTGTCCTGGCCTATTGCTTTAGGGACTCTAAGAATTTCGCCTTATTAATATAGAAACACTAACAATCCCGGCCTCATCCTTTAGAGACTCTAAGTGTTTCGCCTTATTCATTTAGAGACTCTAACTGACCTGGCCTATTCCTTTAGAGACTCTAAGATATTCGCCTTATTAATTTAGAGTCTCTAACTCTCCTAGCCTATTTCTTTAGAGATCACAAGAGTTTGGCCTTACAAATTTAGAGACTCTAACTCTCTTTTCCTATAACATTTGAGACCCTAGAGTTTCGATTTTTTAATATTGAGACTCTAAATCTCCTGGCCTATTCCTTTAGAGAATATAATATTTTCGCGCTTTAATATAGAGACACTAATTGTAATGGCTGTTTCCTTTAGAGTCCCTAAGTCTTTCGCCTTATTAACTTAGATTCCCTAACTGTCCTGGCATATACTTTAGAGACACTAAGATTTTCGCCTTAGTAATATTGAGACACTAAGATTCTTGGCCTATTAATTTTGAGTCCCTAAGTGATTCGACTTATTAATTTAGAGGCCCTAACTGTCCAGCACTATTCATTTAGAGACTTAGTCTTTCGCGTTATTAATTTAGAGACTCTAACTGTCCTGGCCTACCCCTTTAGAGGCTCTAAGTGTTTCGCCTTATTAATTTAGAGACTCAAACTGCCCTGGCCTCTTCCTTTAGAGACTCTAAGAGTCTCGCCTTATTAATTTAGAGACATTAAATGTCCCGGCCATTTCCTTTAGTGACTCTTAGTGTTTCGGCTTATTAATTTAGAGACTCTAACCCTCCTGGGCTATTCCTTTAGAGACACTAAGAGTTTCGCCTTATTAATTTGGAGACGCAAACTTTCCTGGCCTATTTCGGTAGAAACTCAAAGAGTTTCGCCTTATTAATTTAGAGACTGTAACTCTCCTGGCCTATTCATTTAGAAACTAAGAATTTCGCTATATTTATTTAGAGACTCTAATTGCCCTGGCCTATTGCTTTAGAGACACTAAGAGTTTCGCCTTATTAATTTAGAGACACTAACTGTCCTGGTCCATTCCTTTAGAGACTCTTAGTATTTCGCCTTATTAATTTAGAGACTCTAAATGTCCTGGCCTATAACTTTAGAGACTCTAAGATTTTCGCCTTATTAATTTAGAGACTCTAAATCTACTGGCCTATAACCTTTAAGACGCTAAGAGTTTCGCCTTATTAATTTAGAGTCTCTAACTGTCCTGGCCTATACCTTTAGAGATTATAATATTTTCGCTCTATTAATATAGAGACTGTAACTCTCCTGGCTTTTCCCTTTAGAGAATCTAAGAATTTCGCCTTATTAATTTAGTTTCCCTAACATTCCTGGCCTATTACTTTAGTGACTCTAAGAGTTCCGCCTTATTAATTTCGAGACTTTAACTGTCTTGTCCTATTTCTTTAGAGATTCTAAGATTTTCGCCTTATTAATTTAGAGCCCCTAACTGTCCTGCACTATTCCTTTAGAGGCTGAGACTTTCGCCTTATTAATTTAGAGACTCTAACTGTCCTGGCCTATACCTTTATAGACTCTAAGATTTTCGCCTTATTAATTTAGATACTCTAACTGTCCTGGCCTATTAATTTAGAGCCTCTAAGAGTTTCGCCTTATTAATTTAGGGACTCTAAACCTCCTGGCCTATTCCTTTAGAGGCTCTAAGATTTTCGCATTATTAATTTAGAGACCCTAACTGTCCTGGCCTATTCCTTTAGAGACTCTAAGATTTTCGCTTTATAAACTTAGAGGCTCTAACTCTCCTGGCCTATTCCTTTAGAGAATCTAAGGTTTTCGGCCTATTAATTTAGAGACTCTAACACTCCTGGGCTATTCCTTTAGTGACTCTAAGATTTTCGCCTTATTAATTTAGAGCCTCTAACTCTCTTGTCCTATGCTTTAGAGACTCTAAGTGTTTCGACTTATTAATGTAGAGACGCTAACACTCCTGGCCTAATCCTTTGGAGACTCTAATATTTTCGCCTTATTAATTTAGTTACTCTAAGTGTCCTGGCCTATTACTTAAGAGACTCTAAGTGTTTCGCCTTATTAATTTAGAGACACTAACTGTCCTGGTCTATTCCTTTAGAGACTCTTAGGGTTTCGCCTTATTAATTTAGTGACCCTATACGTCCTGGCCTATACCTTTAGAGAATCTAAGAATTTCGCCTTATTAATTTAGAGACTCTAACATACCTGGCCTATTACTTTAGAGACTCTAAGTGTTTCGCCTTATTAATTTAGAGACACTAACTGTTCTGGCTTATTCCTTTAGAGACACTAAGAGTTTCGCGTTATTAATTTAGAGACGCTAACTATCCTGGCCTATTCGTTTTGAGAATCAAAAATTTTCGCCTTATTAATTTAGAGACTCTAAATCTCCTGGCCTATTGTTTAGAGACTCTAAGTGTTCCGCCTTATTAATTTAGAGACTCTAACTGTCCTGGCCTATTTTTTAGAGACACTAAGATATTCGCCTTATTAATTTAGAGACTCTAACTGTCCTGGCCTATTGCTTTAGGGACTCTAAGTTTTTCGCCTTATTAATTTAGAAACACTAACAATCCCAGCCTTTTCCTTTAGAGACTCTAGGTGTTTCGCCTTATTCATTTAGAGACTCTAACTGACCTGGCCTATTCTTTAAAGACTCTAAGATTTTCGCCTTATTAATTTAGAGTCTCTGACTCAACTAGCCTATTTCTTTAGAGATGACAAGTGTTTCGCCTTACAAATTTAGAGACTCTAAATCTCCTGTCCTATAACTTTAGAGAATCTAGGGTCTCGAATTTTTAATTTTGAGACTCTAAATCTCCTGGCCTATTCCTTTAGAGTATTTAATATTTTCTCGCTTTAATATAGAGACTCTAAATGTAATGGCTTGTTCCTTTAGAGACCCTAAGTTTTTCGCCTAATTAATTTAGATTCCCTAACTGTCCTGGCCTATACTTTAGTGACACAAAATTTTTCGCCTTATTAAATTAGAGACTCTAAATGTCCTGGCCTATTGGTTTAGGGACTCTAAGAGTTTCGCCTTATTAATTTAGAAACACTAACAATCCCGGCCTTTTCCTTTTGAGACTCTAAGTGTTTCGCCTTATTCATTTGGAGACTCTAACTGTCCTGGCCTATTCCTTTAGAGACTCTAAAGTTTTCGCCTTATTAATTTAGAGCCTCTGACTCTCCTAGCCTATTTCTTTAGAGATCACAATAGTTTGGCCTTACAAATTTAGAGACTCTAAATCTCCTTTTCTATAACTTTAGAGACTCTAGAGTTTCGAATTTTTAATTTTGAGACTCTAAATCTCCTGGCCTATTCCTTTAGAGAATATAATATTTTCTCGCTTTAATATAGAGACTAATTGTAATGGCTTGTTCCTTTAGAGACCCTAAGTCTTTCGCCTTATTAATTTAGATTCCCTAACTGTCATGGTCTATACTTTAGAGACACTAAGTATTTCGACTTATTAAATTAGAGACTCTAACTGTCCTGGCCTAATACTTTAGAGACCCTAAGGGATTCGACTTATTAATTTAGAGCCCCTAACTGTCCAACACTATTCATTTAGAGACTGAGTTTTTCGCTTTATTAATTTATAGACTCTAACTGTCCTGGCCTACTCCTTTAGAGACTCTAAGTGTTTCGCCTTATTAGTTTAGAGACTCTAATTGTTTTGGCCTATTCTTTTAGATACTCTAATGGTCTCGCCTTATTAATTTAGAGACTCTAACTGCCCTGGCCTCTTCCTTTAGAGACTCTAAGAGTCTCGCCTTAATAATTTAGAGGCATTAACTGTCCCGGCCAGTTCCTTTAGTGACTCTAAGTTTTTCGCCTTATTAATTTAGAGACGCTAACTCTCCTGGCCTAATTCTTTAGAGACACTAAGAGTTTCGCCTTATTAATTTGGAGACGCAAACTTTCCTGGCCTATTCCATTAGAAACTCAAAGAGTTTCGCCTTATTAATTTAGAGACTCTAACTCTCCTGGCCTATTCATTTAGAGACTAAGAATTTCGCTATATTTTTTTAGAGACTCTAATTGCCCTGTCCTATTGCTTTAGAGACACTAAGAGTTTCGTCTTATTAATTTAGAGACACTAACTGTCTTGGTCTATTCCTTTAGAGACACTTAGTGTTTCGCCTTATTAATTTAGAGACTCTATATGTCCTGGCCTATAACTTTAGAGACTCTGAGATTTTCGCCTTATTAATTTAGAGACTCTAATATTACTGGCCTATTCCTTTAGAGACACTAAGTGTTTCGCCTTATTAATTTAGAGACTCTAACTGTTCTGGCCTATTCCTTTATAGACTCTAAGAGATTCGCCTTATTAATTTAGAGACTCTAACTGTTCTGGCCTATTCCTTTAGAGACTCTAAGAGTTTCGCCTTATTAATTTAGAGACTCTAACAATCCTGGCCTATTCCTTTAGAGAATCTAATATTTTCGCCTTATTAATTTAGAGATTCTAAATCTCCTGGCCTATTGTTTAGTGAGTCTATGTGTTCCGCCTTATTAATTTAGAGACTCTAACTGTCCTGGCCTATTTTTTAGAGACTCTAAGATTTTCGCCTTATTAATTTAGAGACTCTAACTGTCCTGGCCTATTACTTTAGAAACTCTAATTTGTTTCGCCTTATTAATTTAGAGACACTAACCCTCCTGGCCTATTCCTTTAGTGACACTAAGAGTTTCGCCCTATTAATTTAGAGACTCTAACAGTCCTGGCCTATTCCTTTAGAGACTCTAAGAGTTTCGCCTTATTAATTTAGAGAACTAACTGTCCTGGCCTATCCCTTTAGAGACCCTATGGGTTTCGCCTTATTAATTTAGAGACTCTAACTGTCCGGGCCTGTTGCTTTAGACAATCTAAGTGTTTCGCCTTATTAATTTAGAGACCCTAACTGTCCTGGCCTATTCCTTTAGAGACTCTAAGTGTTTTGCCTTATTAATTTAGAGATTCTAACTCTCCTGGCCTATTCCTTTAGAGCCTCTAAGAGTTTCGCCTTATTAATTTAGAGACTCTAAATCTCCTGGCCTATTACGTTAGAAATTCTAAGTGTTTCGCCTTATTAATTTAGAGACTCTAAATTTTCTGGCGTATTTCTTTAGAGATTCTAAGTGTTTCGCCCTATTAATTTAGAGACTCTAACTGTCTAAGCCTATTCCTTTAGAGACTCTAAAACTTTCGCCTTATTAATTTAGAGACACTAACGCTCCTCGCCTTATCCATTAGAGACTCTAAGGGTTTCGCCTTATTAATTTAGAGATTCTAACACTCCTGGCCTATTCCTTTAGAGCCTCTAAGTGTTTCGCCTTATTAATTTAGAGACTCTAACGGTCCTGGCTTATTATTTAGAGACTCTAAGTGTTTCGCCTTATTAATTTAGAGACTCTAACGGTCCTAGACTATTCCTTTGGAGATTCCAAAAATTTCGCCTTATTAAATTAGAGACTCTAACGCTCCTGGCCTATTCCATTAGAGACTCTAAGATTTTCGCTTTATTCATTTAGAGACACTAACACTCCTGGCCTATATCTTTAGAGAAACTAATAGTTTCGCCTTATTAATTTAGTTACTCTAAATGTCCTGGCCTATTCCTTTACAGACTCTAAGGTTTTGGCCTTTTTATTTTAGAGATTCGAAATGTCCAGGCCTATTCATTTAGTGACTCTAGGAGTTTCGCCTTATTAGTTTAGAGATTCTAATTCTCCTGGCCTATTCTTTTAGAGAACCTAAGTTTTTCGCCTTATTTATTTAGAGACTCTAACTGTCCTGGCCTATTCATTTAGAGATTCTAACTCTTTCACCTTATTAATTTTGTGAATCTAACTGTCCTGGCCTATTACTTTTGAGACTCTAAGGGATTCGCCTTATTAATTTAGAGACTCTAAATATTCTGGCCTATCTTTTAGAGACTCTAAGAGATTCGTCTTATTAATCTAGAGACTCTAACTGTCCTGGCCTATTCCTTTAGGGACTCTAAGTTTTTCGCCTCATTAATTTAGAGACACTAATTTTCCCGGCCTTTTCTTTAGAGACTCTAAGAGATTCGCCTTAATCATTTTGAGATCCTAACTCTCCTGGCCTATTCTATTAGAGACTCTAATATTTTCGCCTTATTAAATTAGAGACTCTGATTCTCCTAGCCTATCTCTTTAGAGAACACAACAGTTTCGCCTTACAAATTTAGAGACTCTAAATCTCCTGTCCTATAACTTAAGTAATCCTAGATTTTAGACTTTTTAATTTATTGACTCTAATTCTCCTGGCCTATTACTTTAGAGACTATAAAATTTTCGCCCTTTAATATAGAGACTCTAACTGTCCTGGCTTGTTCCTTTAGAGACCCTAAGACCTTCGACTTATTAACCCTTATCCGGCTAACGTGGAAAAAATGGTGAGCTCCTAATAATGCCAGCTAATAGCAGATGGGATTTAATTCAGCGTTTAAAGGGTTAATTTAGATTCCCTATCAGTCCTGTCCTATTCCTTTTGAGACACTAAGATTTTCGCTTTATTAATTTAGAGACTAACTGTCCTGGCCTATAACTTTAGAGACTCTAAGTGTTTCGCCTTATTAATTTAGAGCCCCTAAATGCCCTGCACAATTCGTTTAAAGACTGAGTCTTCCGCCTTATTAATTTAGAAACTCAAAATGTCCTGGCCTATTCCTTTAGAGACTTTAAGTTTTTCGCCTTATTAATTTAGAGATTCTAACAGTCCTGGCCTATTACTTTAGATCCTCTGAATGTTTCGCCTTATTAATTTAGAGACTCTATATCTCCTGGTCTATTCCTTTAGAGACTCTAAGATTTTCGCCTTATTAATTAGAGACTCTAACTGTCCTGGCCTATTCCTTTAAAGACTCTAAGTTTTTCGCCTTATTAATTTAGAGAAACTAACTGTCGTGGCCTATTCCTTTCGAGACTTTAAGTGTTACGCCTTATTAATTTATAGACTCTAAATGTCCTGGCCTATTCCTTTACAGAACCTAAGCGTTTCGCCTTATTAATTTAGAGACCCTAACTGTCCTGGCCTATTCCTTTATAGACTCTAAGGGTTTCGCCTTATTAATTTAGAGACTCTAACTCTCCTGGCCTATTCTTTAGAGACTCTAAAGTTTTCGCCTTATTAATTTAGAGACACTAACTGTCCTGCCCTATTCCTTTAGAGATTCTAAGTATTTGGCCTTATTAATTTTGAGACTGTAACTGTCTTGGCCAATTCCTTTAGAGACTCTAAGAGTTTCGCCTTATTAATTTAGAGCCCTAACTGTCCTGTACTATTCCTTTAGAGACTGAGATTTTCGCCTTATTGATTTAGAGACTCTAACTATCCTGGCCTATTCCTTTAGAGACACTAAGATTTTCGCATTATTAATTTAGAGACTCTGTCATGGCCTTTTCCTTTAGAGAATCTAAGCGTTTCGCCTTATTAATTTAGAGACTCTAAATGTCTTGGCCTATTTCTTTAGAGACGCTAAAAGTTTCGCCTTCTTAATTTAGAGACTCTAACTGTCCTGGCCTATTGCTTTAGAGACTCTAATAGTTTCGCCTTATTAATTTAGAGACTCTAACTGTCCTGGCCTATTCCTTTTGAGACTCCAAATGTTGCACCTTATTAATATTGAAACTCTAACTCTCCTAGCCTATTCCTTTAGAGATCACAAGATTATCGCCTTACAAATTTAGAGACTCAAAACCTCCTGGCCTATAACTTTAGAGACTCTAGATTTTCGACTTTTTAATTTAGAGACTCTAACACTCCTGGCCTATTAATTTAGAGACTATAATATATTCGCGCTATTAATATAGAGACTGTAACGGTCATGGCTAGATCCTTTAGAGACCATAAGACTTTCGCCTTATTAATTTAGATTCCCTATCCGTCTTGTCCTATTCCTTTAGAGACAATAAGATTTCCGCCTTATTAATTTAAGGGACTCTAACGGTCCTGTCCTATACCTTTAGAGACTCAAAGTGTTTCGCCTTATTAATTTTGAGCCCTAACTGTCCTGCACTATTCCTTTAGAGACTGAGACTTTCGCGTAATTAATTTAGAGACTAACTGTAATGGCCTATTACTTTAGAGACTCTAAGTTTATCGCCTTATTAATTTAGAGACTCTAACTGTCATGGACTATTCCTTTATAGACTCCATGTGTATCGCCTTAATAATTTAGAGACTCTTACTGTCCTGGCGTATCCCTTTAGAGACTCTAAGATTTTCGTCTTATTAATTTAGACACTATAACTCTCCTTGCCTATTCCTTTAGAGACTCAAAGTGTTTCGCCTTACTAATTTAGAGACACTAACTGTCCTGGTCTATTCCTTTAGAGATCCTAAGATTTTCGCCTTATTAATTTTGAGACTCTAACGCTCCTGTCCTATTACTTTAGAGACTCTAAGAGTTTCGCCTTATTAATTTAGAGCCCCTAACTCTCCTGCACTATTCCTTTAGAGACTGAAATTTTCGCCTTATTAATTTAGAGAAAATTACTCTCTTGGCCTATTCCTTTAGAGACTCTAAGGTTTTCGCCTTATTAATTTAGAGACTCTAACTGTCCTGGCCTATTCCCTTAGAGCATCTAAGAGTTTCGCCTTTTTAATATAGAGACTCTAAATCTCATGGCCTATTACTTTAGAAACTCTAAGGTTTTCGCCTTATTAATTTAGAGTCTCTAACAGTCCTGGCCTATTCCTTTACAGACTCTAATTAATTTAGAGACTCTAACTCTCCTAGCCTATTCCTTTAGAGACTCTAAGAGTTTCGCCTTATTAATTTAGAGACGCTAAACCTCCTGGCCTATGCCTTTAGAGACTCTAAGTGTTTCGCCTTAATAATTTAGAGAATCTAACTGTCCTGGCCTATTCTTTGGAGACACTAAGTGTTTTGCCTTATTCATTTAGAGACCCTAACCCTCCTGGCCTATTCCTTTAGAGACTCTAAATGTCTCGGCTTATTAATTTATTTACTCTAAATGTCATGGCCTATTCCTTTAGAGACTCTAAGAGTTTGGCCTTATTATTTTAGAGAAACTAACTGTCCATGCCAATTCCTTTAGAGACTCTAGGAGTTTCGCCTTATTAATTTAGAGACTCTAAATCTCCTGGACTATTCCTTAGAGACCTTAAGATTTTCGCCTTATTTATTTAGAGATCCTAACTTTCCTGGCCTATTCTTTTAGAGAATCTAAGAATTTCATCTTATTAATTTAGAGACTCTAACTGTCCTGTCCTATTACTTTAGAGACTCTAAGTGTTTCGTCTTATTAATTTAGAGACACTAACATTCTTGGCCTATTCCTTTAGAGACTCTAAGTTTTTCGCCTTATTATTTTTGAGACTCTAACTGTCCTGGCCTATTCTATTAGAGACTCTAAGGGTTTCACCTTATTAATTTAGAGACACTCACGGTCTTGGCCTATTACTTTAGAGACTCTAAGTTTTTCGCCTTATTATTTTAGAGACTCTAACAGTCCTGGCCTATTCCTTTAGGAATTCTAAGGGTTTCGCCTTATTAATTTAGAGACTCTAACTGTCCTGGCCTATTCCTTTAGAGACTCTAAATTTTCGCCTTATTAATTTAGAGACCCTAACTCTCCTGGCGTATTCCTTTAGAGACACTAATATTTTCGCCTTATTAATTTAGAGACACTCACTGCCCTGGCCTATTCCTTTAGAGACTCTAAGGATTTCAGCTTAATAATTTAGAGACTCTAAATATCCTGGACTATTACTTTAGAGACACTAAAAATTTGGCCTTATTAATTTAGAGACTCTAACTGTCCTGGCCTATTCTTTAGAGATCTAAGTGTTTAGCCTTATTAATTTTGAGACCCTAATTGTCCTGGCCTATACTTTTACTTACTCTAAGAATTTCGCCTTATTAATTATAGAGACTCTAACTTTCCTGGACTATTCCTTTAGAGACACTAAGAGTTTCGCTTTATTAATTTAGAGACTCTAACTATCCTGGCCTTTTCCTTTAGAGCCTCAAAGAGTTTCGCCTTATTAATTTAGAGACTCTAAATATCCTGGCCTATTATTTTAGAGACTCTAAGAATTTCGCCTTTTTAATTTAGAGACCCTAACAGTCTCGGCCTATACCTTTAGAGACTCTAAGAATTTCGCCTTATTAATTTAGAGACTCTAACTCTCCTGGCCAATTCCTTTAGAGGCTCTAAGTGTTTCGCCGTATTAATTTAGAGAACCTAACTGTCCTGGCCTATTCCTTTAGAGACTGTAAAATTTTGCCTTATTAATTTAGAGACTCTAACAGTCCTGGCCTATTCATTTTGAGATTCTAAGTGTTTCGCCTTATTAATTTAGAGACTCTAACACTCCTAGCTTATTCCTTTAGAGATCACAAGAATTTCGCCTTACAAATGTAAAGACTCTAAATCTCCTGGCCTAAAACTTTAGAGACTCTAGATTTTCGACTTTCTAAATTAGAGACTCTAACTCTCCTGGCCTATTCCTTTAGAGATTGTAATATTTTCGCGCTATTAATATAGAGACACTAAATGTCTTGGCTTGTTACTTTAGAGACACTAAGACTTTCCCCTTATTAATATAGATTCGCTAACAGTCCTGACCTATAACTTTAGAGACTCTAAAAGGTTCACTTATAATTTTAGAGACTCTAACTGCCCTGGCCTATTACTTTAGAGACTCTAAGAATTTCGCCTTATTCATTTAGAGCCCCTAACTGTCCTGCACTATTCCTTTAGAGACTGAGATATTCGTCTTATTCATTTAGAGACTCTAACTGCTCTGGCCTATTCCATTAGAGACACTAAGAATTTCGCCTTTTTAATTTAGAGACCCTAACTCTCGTGGCCTATTTCTTTAGAGACTCTAAGTGTTTCGCCTTATTAATTTAGAGACCCTAACTGTTCTGGCCAATTCATTTAGAGACTCTAAGAGATACGCCTTATTAATTTAGAGATTCTAACTGTCCTGGCCTATTCTTTTAGAGCTTCTAAATGTTTTACCTTATTAATTTAGTGACACTAACGGTCCCGGCCTCTCCCTATAGAGACTCTAAGGGTTTCGCCTTATTAATTTAGAGACACTAAATGTCCTGGCCTATTCATTTAGAGACTCTAAGAAATTCGCCTTATTAATTTAGATACACAAACTGTCCTGGACTAATCCTTTAGAGACTCTAAGAATTTCGCCTTATTAATTTAGAGTCTCTAACGTATCTGGCCTATTCCTTTAGAGACTCTAAGAGTTTCGCCTTATTAATTTACAGAGTTTCGCCTTATTAATTTAGTTACTCTAACTGTCCCGGCCTATTCTTTTAGAGAATGCAAGAGTATCGCGTTTTTAATTTAGAGACTCTTACGTTCCTGGCCTATTCCATTAGAGACCCTACGAGTTTCTCCTTATTAATTTAAAGACTCTAACACTCCTGGCCTATTCCTTTAGAGACACTAAGTGTTTCGCCTTATAGATTTAGAGAATCTAATTGTCCTGGCCTATAAATTTAGAGCCTCTAAGAGTTTCGCCTTATTAATTTAGAGACTATAACTGTCCTGGCCTATTCCTTTAGAGACTCTAATTATTTCGCCTTATTAATTTAAAGAACCTAACAGTCCTGGCCTATTCCTTTAGAGACTCTAAGAGTTTCGCCTTATTTATTTTGAGACACTAACTCTTCTGGCCTATTACTTTAGAGACTCTAAGAGATTTGTCTTATTAATTTAGAGACTGTAACTGTCCTGGCCTATTCCTTTAGAGACTCTAAGTGTTTCGCCTTATTAATTTTGAGACTCTAACTTTCCTGACCTAATGCTTTAGAGATTATAATATTTTCGCGCTATTAATATGGAGACTGTAAATGCCCTGGATTGTTCGTTTAGAGACCCTAATACTTTCGCCTTATTAATTTAGATTACCTAACAGTACTGGCCTATTATTTTAGAGATTCTAAAATTTTCGCCTCATTAATTTTGAGACTCTAACGTTCCTGTCCTATTCCTTTAGGGTCACTTAGGGTTTCGCCTTATTAATTTAGAGAACCTAACTGTCCTGCACTATTATTTTAGAGACTGAGACTTTCGCCTTATTAATCTAGAGAAACTAACTGTCCTGGCCTATTCCTTTAGAGACACTAAGAGTTTCGCCTTATTAATTTAGAGACTCTAAATCTCCTGGCCTATTATTTTAGAAAATCTAAAGTTTTCGCCTTATTAATTTAGAGACTGTAAATGTCTTGGCCTATTCCTTTAGAGACTCTAAGATTTTCGCCTTATTAATTTAGAGTCTCTAACTTTCCTGGCCTATTTCTTTAGAGACCCTAAATTTTTCGCCTTATTAATTTAGAGACACTAACACTCATGGCTTATTCTTTTAGAGATTCTAAGTGTTTCGCCTTATTAATTTAGAGACTCTAACTGTCATGGCCTATTCTTTAGAGACTCTAAGTGTTTCGCCTTATTCATTTAGAGACTCTAAACGTCCTGGCCTTTTCCTTTAGAGACTCTAATAATTTCGCATTATTAATTTAGTTACTCTAACTGTCCTGGCCTATTCCTTTAGAGACTCTAAGAGTTTCGCCTTATTATTTTAGAGACTCTAACAGTCCAGGCCTATTCCTATAGAGACCCTTGGAGTTTCGCCTTATTAATTTAGAGACTCTAATTCTCCTGGCTTATTCCTTTAGAGACTCTAAGTGTTTCGCCTTATTTATTTAGAGACTCTAACTCTCTTGGCCTATACTTTTAGAGAGACTAAAAGTTTCGCCTTATTAATTTAGAGAAACTAATTCTCCTGGCCTATTCCTTTAGAGACCCTAAGAGATTCGCCTTATTAATTTAGAGACTCTAAATGTCCTGTCGTATATTTTAGAGACTCTAAGTTTTCGTCTTATTAATTTAGAGACTCTAAATGTTCTGGCCTCTTCCTTTAGGGAATCTAAGAATTTTGCCTTATTAATTTAGAGTCTCTGAATTTTCCGACCTTTTCTTTATTGACTCTAAGATTTTCCCCTTATTCATTTAGAGATCCAAACTGTCCTGTCCTATTCTGTAGAGTCTCTAAGATTTTCGCCTTATTAATTTAGAGACTCTGACACTCCCAGCCTATTTCTTTAGAGATCACAAAATTTTCGCCTTACAAATTTAGAGACTCTAAACCTCCTGTCTTATAACTTTAGAGACCTTAGAGTTTCGACTTCTTAATTTAGAGACTCTAACACACCTGGCCTATTGCTTTAGAGACTATAATATTTTCGCCCTTTAATATCGAGACTCTATCTGTCCTGGCTTGTTCCTTTAGAGACCCTACGGCTTTCGACTTATTAATTTAGATTCCCTCACAGTGCTGGCCTATTCCTTTAGAGACTCTAAGATTTTCGCCTTATTAATTTAGAGACCCTAACTGTCCTGGCCTATTACTTTAGAGAATCTTAGTGTTTCGCCTTATTAATTTAGAATCCCTAACTAACCTACACTATTCGTTTAAAGTCTGAGTCTTCCGCCTTATTAATTTAGAGACCCTAAAGGTCTTGCCCCATTCCTTTAGAGGCTCTAAGTGTTTCGCCTTATTAATTTAGAGATTCTAACTGTCCTGGCCTTTTCCTTTAGAGTCTGTAAAAGTTTCGCCTTATTAATTTAGAGACTCTAACTGTCCTGGGCTCTTCCTTTAGAGACTCTAAGTGTTTCGCCTTATTTATTTAGAGACCATTTCTCTACTGGCCTATCCCTTTAGAGACTCTAAGAGTTTCGCCTTATTAATTTAGATAATCTCACTGTCCTGTCCTACTACTTTAGAGACTCTAAGGGTTTCGCCTTATTAATTTAGAGACCCTAACTGTCCTGATCTTTCCCTTAGGGACTTTAAGAGATTCGCGTTATTAATTTAGAGACTCTAACAGTCTTGGCCTATTCCTTTAGAGACTATGTGTTTCGCCTTATTAATGTAGAGATCCTAACTCTCGTGGCCTATTCCTTTAGAGACTCTAAGTGTCTCGCCTTATTAATTTAGAGAACCTAACTGCCCTGGCCTTTCCCTTTATAGCCTCTAAGAGGCTCGCCTTATTAATTTAGAGACACTAACTCTCCTGGTCTATTCCTTTAGAGACTCTAAGTGTTTCGCCTTGTTAATTTAGAGACCCTAACTGTCCTGTCCTATTCCTTTAGAGATTCTAAGATTTTCGCCTTATTAATTTGGAGACTCTAAATGTCCTGGCCTATTCCTTTAGAGACTCTAAGGTTTTCGCCTTATTACTTTAGAGACTATAACTGTCCTGGCCTATTACTTTAGAGACTCTAAGAATTTCGCCTTAATAGTTTAGAGACTGTAACTGTCGTGGCCTATCCCTTTATAGATTCTAAGAGTTTCGCCTCATTAATTTTGAGACTCTAACTGTCCTGGCCTATTTCTTTAGATAATCTAAAATTTTCGCCTTAATAATTTAAAGACTCAAACTGTTCTGGCCTATTCTTTAGGGACTCTAAAAGCTTCGCCTTATTAATTTAGAGACTGTAACTCTCCTGGTATATACCTTTAAATACTCTAAGAGATTCGCCTTTTTAATTTAGAGATTCTAACTCTCTTGGCCTATTCCTTTAGGGACACTAAGTGTTCGGCCTTATTAATTTAGAGACTCTAAATCTCCTGGCCTATCCTTTGGAGACTATAAGAGTTTCGCCTTATTAATTTAGAGACCCTAACTGTCCTGTCCTATTCCTTTAGGGACTCTAAGAGTTTCGCCTTATTAATTAGAGACACTAATTCTCCTGGACTATTCCTTTAGAGACTATAATTTTTTCGCCTTATTAATTTAGAGTCTCTAACTTTCCTGGCCTATTCCTTTAGAGACTCTAAGTGTTTCGCCTTATTAATTTAGAGACACTAACTTTCCTGGCCTATTACTTTAGAGACTATAAGTGTTTCGCCTTATTAATTTAGAGACACTAACTGTACTGGCCTATTTCGTTAGAAACTCTAAGAGTTTCGCCTTATTAATTTAGAGACACTAACTCTCCTGTCCTATTACTTTTGAGACTCTAAGTTTTTCGCCTTATTAATTTAGAGACTCTAACTGTCCTGTCCTATTCCTTTATAGAATTTAATAATTTCACCTTATTAATTTAGAGACTCTAAATGTCCTGGCCTATTCCTTTAGAGACTATAAGATTTTCGTCTTTTTAATTTAGAGACCCTAACTCTCCTGTCCTATTGATTTAGAGAGTCTAAGATTTTCGCCTTATTAATTTAGAGAGCCTAGCTGTCCTGGCTTACACCTTTAGAGACTCTAAGAGATTAGCCGTCTTATTATAGAGACACTTAATATCCTGGCCTATTCCTTTAGAGACCCTAAGAGTTTTGCCTTATTAATTAGGAGACTCTAACTGTCCTGGCCTATTCATTTGTAGGATCTAAGAATTTCGCCTTATTAATTTAGAGACACAAACTGTCCTGGCCTCTATCTTTAGAGACTCTGAGATTTTCACCTTATTAATTTAGAGACTACCTGTTCTGGCCTATTCCTTTAGATATTCTAAGTATTTCGACTTATTAAATTAGAGACTCTAACTGTCCTGGCCTATTACATTAAAGGCTCTCAGAGTTTCGCCTTATTAATTTGGAGACTCAAACTCTCTTGGCCTATTCCTTTAGAGACGCTAAGATTTTCGCCTAATTAATATAGAGTCTCTAACTGTCCTGGCCTATTCCTTTAGAGACTCTAAGGGTTTCGCCTTATTAATATAGAGACACTAACTGTCCTGGCTTATTCCTTTAGAGATTCTAAGAGTTTCGCCTCATTAATTTAGAGACTCTAACTTTCCTTCCCTATTGCTTTTGAGACCCTAAAAGTTTCGCCTTTTTATTTTTGAGACTTTAACTCTCCTAGCCTATTCGTTTAGAGATCCCAAGAATTTCGCCTTACAAATTGTGAGACTCTAACTCTCCTGGCCTATTACTTAGAGACCCTAGAGTTTCGACTTTTTAATTTAGAGACTCTAACTCTCCTGGCCAATTCATTTAGAGCCTCTAATATATTCGCGCTATTAATATAGAGACGGTAAACCTCCTGGCTTTTTCCTTTAGAGACCCTAAGTTTTTCGCCTTTTAATTTAGATTCCCTAACATTCTTGTCCTAATACTTTAGAGACTCTAAGGGTTTCGCCTTATTAATTTAGAGACACTAATTGTCCTGGCCTATTCCTTTAGAAACTCTAAGTGTTTCGCCTTATTAATTTTGAGCCCCTAACTCTCTTGCACTATTCCTTTAGAGACTGAGACTTTCGCCTTATTAATTTAGAGACACTAACTGTCCAGGTCTAATCATTAAGGCCTCTATTAGTTTCGCCTTATTCATTTAGATACTCTAAACGTCCTGGCCCATTCCTTTAAGGTCTCTAAGAGTTTCGCCTTATTAAATTAGAGACACTAAATGTCCTGGCCTATTCTTTTAGAGACTCTAAGATTCTCGCCTTATTAATTTAGAGACTCTAACTTTCCTGGACTATTCGTTTAGTGACTCTAAGATTTTCGCCTTAATAATTTAGGGACCCTAACTCTCCTGGCCTATTTTTTAGAGACTGTAAGAATTTCGCTATATTTATTAAGAGACTCTAACTCTCTTGGTCTATTCCTTTGGAGTCTCTAAGTGTTTCGCCTTATTAATTTTGAGACCCTAAGTGTCTTGGCCTATTCCATTAGAGACTCTAAGATTTTCGCCTTATTAATTTAGAGACTCTATCTGTCCTGGCCTATAACTTTAGAGACTGTAAGAATTTCGCCTTATTAATTTAGAGACTCTAACTGCCCTGGCGTAATCCTTTAGGGACTCTAAGTGTTTCGCCTTATTAATTTAGAGACTATAACATAACCGGCCTATTCCTTTAGAGACTCTAAGAGTTTCGCCTTATTAATTTAGAGACTCTAACTGTCCTGGCCTATTCCTTTGGGGACTCTAAGTGTTTCGCCTTATTAATTTAGAGACTCTAACCTTCCTGGCCTATTCTGTAGAGACACTAAAAGTTCTGCCTTATTAATTTAAAGATTCTAACACTCTTGGCCCTTTCTTTGGAGACTCTAAGAGTTTCACCTTATTAATTTAGAGACTCTAACTGTCCTGGCCTATTCCTTTAGAGACTCTAAGATTTTCACCTTAATAATTTAGAGGCCTAACAATCCTGGCCTATTCCTTTAGAGGCTCTAAAATTTTCGCCTTATTAATTTAGAGACTCTAACTGTCCTGGCCTATACTTTAGAGACTCTACGAATTTCGCCTTATTAATTTAGAGACTCTAACTGTACTGGGCTATTCCTTTAGAGACTCTAAGTTTTTCGCCTTATTAATTTAGAAACACTAACTCTCCTGGCCTGTACTTTTAAAGACTGTAAGTCTTTCGCTATATTTATTTAGAGACTCTAACAGTCTTGGCCAATTCCTTTAGAGACTCTAAGTGTTTCGCCTTATTAAATTTGAGATACTAACTTTCCTGGCCTATTCCTTTAGAGACTCTAAGAGTTTCGCCTTATTAGTTTTGAGACTCTATCTGTCCTGGCCTATACCTTTAGAGACTCTAAAAGTTTCGCCTTATTAAATTGGAGACCCTAACTGTCCTGGCGTATTCCTTTAGAGAATCTAAGAGTTTCGCGTTACTAATTTAGGGACTCTAACTGTCCAGGCCTATTCCTTTAGAGACTCTAAGAGTTTCGCCTTATTAATTTACAGACACGAAATATCCTGGCCTATTCCTTTAGACACTCTAAAAGTTTCGTCTTTTTAATTTACAGACACTAACTGTCCTGGCCTATTACTTTAGAGATTCTAAGAGTTTCGTCTTATTAATTTAGAGACTCTAATTGCCTGGCCTATCCTTTAGAGACACTAAGAGCTTCGCCTTATTAATTTAGAGACTCTAACTGTCCTGGCCTATTACTTTAGAGACTCTGAAATTTTCGCCATATTAATTTGGGGACTCTAACTGTCCTGGCCTATTTTTTTAGAGACTCAAAGATTTTCGTCTTATTAATGTAGAGACTCTAAATCTCCTGGCCTATTCCTTTCGAGACACTAAAATATTCGCCTTATTAATTTAGATACTCTAACTGTCTTGGGCAATTCCTTTAGAGACTATAAGAGTTTTGCCTTATTAATTTAGAGACTCTTAATCTCCTGGCCTATTCTTTTAGAGGCCCTAATAGTTTCGCCTTATTAATTAAGAGACTCTAACTGTCCTGGCCTAACCTTTATCGACTATAAGAATTTCGCCTTTTTAATTTAGAGACTCAAACTCTCCTGGCCTTTTCCATTAGAGACTCTAAGAGTTTCGCCTTATTAATTTAGATTCCCTAACAGTCCTGGCCTATTCCTTTAGAGAATCCAAGAGTTTCGCCTTATTAATTTAGAGACTCTAACTGTTCTGGCCTATTCCTTCAGAGACTCTAAGATTTTCGCCTTATTAATTTAGAGACTCTAACACTCCTAGCCTATACCTTTAGAGACTCTAAGTGTTTCGCCTTATTAATTTAGAGACTCTAACTGTCCTGGCCTATTCCTTTAGAGACTATAAGAGTTTCGCCTTATTAATTTAGAGACTCTAACTGTCCTGGCCTATTCCTTTAGAGACTCTAAGCGTTTCGCCTTATTAATTTAGAGACTCTTACCGTCCTGGCTTATTCCTTTAGAGACTCTAAGTTTTTCGCCTTATTAATATAGAGACCCTACCTGTCCTGGCTTATTCCTTTAGGGACTGTAAGTGTTTGGCCTTATTAATTTAGAGACTCTAACTGTCCTGACCAATTCCTTTAGAGACTCTAAGATTTTCGCCTTATTAATTTAGAGCCCCTATCTGTCCTGCACTATTCCTTTAGAGACTGAAATTTTCGCCTTATTAATTTAGAGACTCTAACTTTCTTGCACTATTCGTTTAAAGACTGAGCCTTTCGCCTTATTAATTTAGAGACTCTAGAAGTCCTGGCCTATTTCTTTAGAGATTCTAAGAGTTTCGACTTATTAATTCAGAGATTCTAACTGTCCTGGCCTATATCTTTAGAGCCCCAAAAGTTTCGCCTTATTAATTTAGAGACTCTAACTCTCCTCGCCTATTCCTTTAGAGATTCTAAGTGTTTCGCCTTATTAAATTAGAAACGCTAACTGTCCTGGCCTATTGGTTTAGAGACTCTAAGTGTTTCGCCTTATTAATTTAGAGACTCTAAATGTCCTGGCCTATTCCTTTAGAGACTCTAAGCGTTTCGCCTTATTAATTTAGAGACTCTAAAATTCTTGGCCTATTTTTTTAGAGACTCTAAGTGTATCGCCTTATTAATTTAGAGCCTCTAACTCTCCTGGCCTATTTCTTTAGAGACCCTAAGATTTTCGCCTTATTAATTTAGAGACTCTAAATCTTCTGGCCTATTCCTTTACAGACTCTAAGATTTTGGTCTTATTAAATTAGAGACTCTAAATGTCCTGGCCTTTTCCTTTAGAGACTCTAAGATTTTCGCCTTAATAATTTATAGACTCTAACTGACCTGACATATTCCTTTAGAGACACAAAGTGTTTCGACTTATTAATTTAGAGATTCTAACTGTTCTGGCCTATAAATTTAGAGACTCTAAGAGTTTCGCCTTATTAATTTAGAGACTCTAAATCTCCTTGCCTATTACTTTAGAGACTCTGAGAGTTTCGCCTTATTAATTTAGAGACTCTAACTCTCCTCGCCCATTCCTATAGTGACTCTAAGTATTTCGCCTTAGTAATTTAGAGACTCTAACGGTCCTGGCCTATTACTTTAGAGACTCTAAGAGTTTCGCCTTTTTAATTTAGAGACTCTAACAGTCCTGGCCTAATCCCTTAGAGACTCTAAGCGTTTCGCCTTATTAATTTAGAGAATCTAACTGCCCTGGCCTATTCCTTTAGAGACTCTAAGTGTTTCGCCTTATTAAATTAGCGATTCTAGATCTCCTGGCCTATTCTTTTAGAGACACTAAGAATTTCGCATTATTCATTTAGAGACTCTAACTGTCCTGGCCTATTCCTTTAGAGACTCAAGAGCATAGCCTTATTAATTTAGAGACTCTAACTGTCCTGGCCTATTCCTTTAGAGACTCTAAGAGTTTCGCCTTATTAATTTAGAGACCCTAATTCTCCTGGCCTATTCCTTTAGAGACTCTAAGAGTTTCGCCTTATTAATTTAGAGACCCTAATTCTCCTGGCCTATTCCTTATGAGACTCTAAGTGTTTCGCCATATTAATTTAGAGACTCTCACTGTCCTGACCTATTCCTTGAGAGACTCTAAGAGTGTCGCCTTATAAATTTAGAGTCTCTAACTCTCCTGGCCTATATCTTTAGAAACTCTAAGAGTTCCGCCTTATTAATTTAGAGACACTAACTCTCCTGGCCTATTCCTTTAGAGAATCTAAGATCTTCGCCTTATTAATTTGGAGACTCTAACTGTCCAGGCCTATTCTTTAGATAATCTAAGAGCTTCGACTTATTAATTTAGAGACTCTAACTGTCCTGGCCTATTTTTTAGAGAATCTAAAATTTCGCCTTATTAATTTAGAGACTCTAACTGTCTTGGTCTACTACTTTAGAGACTCTAAGTGTTTCGCCTTATTAATTTAGAGACTGTAACTCTCCTGGCCTATTTCTGTAGAGACTCTAAGGTTTTCGCCTTATTAATTTAGATACTCTAACTGTCCTGGGCTATTCCTTTAGAGACTCTAAGATTTTTGTCTCATTAATTTGGAGACTCTAACTGTCCTGTCCTATTCCTTTAGAGACTCTAAGAAGTCGCCTTATTAATTAAGAGACTCTAACTGACCTGGCCTATTCCTTAAGTAGAATCTAATATTTCGACTTATTAATTTAGAGACCCAAACTGTCCTGGCCTATTGTTTTAGAGACTCTAAGCGTTTCGCCTTATTAATTTAGAGACGCTAACTGTCCTGGCCTATTCCTTTAGAGACTCTAAGTTTTTAGCCTTATTAATTTAGAGACTCTAACTGTCCTGGCCTATTATTTTAGAGACTCTAAATGTTTCTCCTTATTATTTTAGAGGCTCTAAGTTTCCTGGCCTATTCCTTAGAGACACTAAGAGTTTCGCCTTATTAATTTAGAGACACTAACTCTCCTGGCCTATTCCTTTAGAGGCTCTAAGAGATTCGCTTCTTTAATTTAGAGACTCTAACTGTCCTGCCCTATTGCTTTTGAGACCCTTAGATTTTCGCCTTATTAATTTAGAGACTTTAACACTCCTAGCCTATTCCTTTAGAGATCACAAGAGTTTCACCTTACAAATTTAGAGACTCTAACTCTCCTGGCCTATAACTTTAGAGACTCTAGATTTTCGACTTTGTAATTTAGAAACTCTAACTATCCTGTCCTAAACCTTTAGAGACTATAATATTTTTGCGCTATTAATATAGAGACGGTAACTCTCCTGGCTCGTTCCTTTAGAGACCCTAAGTCTTTCGCCTTTTTAATATATATTCCTTAACAGTCCTGCCTTATTCTTTGGAGAATCTAAGAGTTTCGCCTTATTAATTTAGAGACTCTAACTCTCCTGGCCTAATCCTTTAGAAACTCTAATTATTTCGCCTTATTAATTTTGATCCACAAACTGACTTGCACTATTCCTTTAGAGACTGAGACTTTCGCCTTATTAATTTAGGGACACTACATGTCCGGCCTATAATTTAAGGCCTCTAAGTGTTTCGCCTTTTTAATTTAGATACACTAAATGTCATGGCCTATTCCTTTAAGGCCTCTAAAAGTTAAGCCTTATTAATTTAGAGACTCTTACTGTCCTGGCCTAATGCTTTAGAGACTCTAAGTGTTTCGCCTTATTAATTTAGAGACTCTAACAGTCCTGGCCTATTCCTTTAGAGGCTCTATGTGTTTCGCCTTATTAATTTAGTGACCCTAACTGACCTGGCCTATTCCTTTAGAGAGTCTAAGAGTTTCGCCTTATTAATTTTGAGACACTAACTTTCCTGGCCTATTCGTATAGAGACCCTAAGAGTCTCGCCTTATTAATTTAGAGACTCTAACATTCCTGGTCTATTCATTTAGTGAAACTAAGAGTTTCGCCTTATTAATTTAGAGACTCTAACTCACCTGGCCTACTCCTTTAGAGACTAAGTATTTCGCTATATTTATTTAGAGACTCTAACTGTCTTGGTCTATTCCTTTAGAGACTCTAAGCGTTTCGCCATATTAATTTTGAGACTCTAACTGTCCTGGCCTATTCATTTAAAGACTCTAAGTATTTCGCCTTATTAATTTAGAGACACTATCTGTCCTGGCCTATACATTTAGAGACTCTAAGAGTTTCGCCTTAATAATTTAGAGACTCCAACTCTCCTGCCCTATTCGTTTAGAGAGTCGAAGTGTTTCGCCTTATTAATTTAGAAACTCTAACTGTCCTGGCCTATTCTTTAGAGACTCTAAGGCTTTCGCCTTATTAATTTAGAGACACTAACTCTCCTGGCCTATTCCTTTAGAGACTCTAAATCTCCTGGCCTATTCTTTAGAGACACTAAGTGTCCCGCCTAATTAATTTAGAGACACTAACTGTCCTGGCCCATTACTTTAGAGACTCTAAGGTTTTCGCCTTATAAATTTATAGACTCTAAATGTTCTGGCCTATTCCATTAGAGACTCTAAGAGTTTCGCCTTATTAATTTAGAGACACTAACTCTCCTGGCCTATTCCTTTAGAGACACTAAGCGTTTCGCCTTATTAACTTAGAGACTCTAACTCTCCTGGCCTATTCTTTTAGAGGCTCTAAGAATTTCGCCTAATTAAATTAGAGACCTAATTGTCCTGGCCTATTCATTTAGAGACTCTAAGTGTTTCGCCTTATTAATTTAGAGACTATAACTGTCCTGGACTATTCCTTTAGAGACTCAAATTTTATCGCCTTATTAATTTAGAAACCCTAAATGTCCTGGCCTATTCTATAGAGACTCTAAGAGTTTCGCCTTATTAATTTAGAGACTCTAACTGTCCTGGCCTATTCCTTTAGAGACTGTAAGTATTTCGCCTTATTAATTTAGAAACCCTAAATCCCCTGGCCTATTCCTTTAGTGACTCTAAGAGTTTCGCCTTATTAATTTAGAGACTCTAACTGTCCTGGCCTATTCTTTTAGAGACTATAAGAGTTTCGCCTTATTAATTTAGAGACTCTAACTCTCCTGGCCTAATTCTTTAGAGATTCTAAGTGTTTAGCCTTATTTATTTAGAGACTCTATCTGCCCTGTCATATTCCTTTAGAGACGCTAAACGTTTCGCCTTATTAATTTAGAGACTCTAACTGTCATGTCCTATTCCATTAGAGACTCTAAGTTTTTCGCCTTATTAATTTAGAGACCCTAACTGTAATGGCCTATTACTTTAGAGACTGTAAGATTTTGGTCTTATTAATTTAGAGACTCTAAATGTCCTTGCCAATAACTTTAGAGACTCTAAGAATTTCGCCTTAAATATTTAGAGTCCCTAACTGTCCTGCACTATTTCCTTTAGAGACTGAGACTTTCGCCTTATTAATTTAGAAATTCTAACTGTCATCTAGCCTATTACTTTAGAGTCTCTATGAGTTTCGCCTTATTAATTTAGAGACTCTAACTGACCTGCTCTATTCGTTTAAAGACTGAGTCTTTCGCCTTATTAATTTAGAGACTCTAACTGTCCTGGCCTAATACTTTAGAGACTCTAAGTGTTTCGCCTTATTAATTTAGAGATTCTAACTGTCCTGGCCTATCCCTTTAGAGCCTCTAAAAGATTCGCCTTATTAATTTTGATACTCTAACACTCCTGGCCTATTCCTTTAGAGACCCTAAGAGTTTCGCCTAATTTATTTTTAAACTCAAACTGTCTTGGCCTATTGCTTTAGAAACACTAAGAAATTCGCCTTATTAATTTAGAGACCCTAACTGTACTGGCCTATTCATTTAGAGACTCTAAGCGTTTCACCTTATTTATTTAGAGACTCTAACAAAACTGGCCTATTTTTTAGAGACTCTAAGTGTCTCGCGTTATTAATTTTGAGACTCTAACACTCCTGGCCTATTCCTTTTGAGACTCTAATATTTTCTCCTTATTAATTTAGAGAAACTAACTCTCCTGGCCTATATCTTTACAGACTCTAAGGCTTACGCCCTACTAATTAGGAGCCTCTAACAGTCCTGGCCTATTACTTTAGAGGCTCTAAGTTTTTCGCCTTATTAATTTAGAGACACTAGCTGACCTGGCATATTCCTTTAGAGACTCTAAGTTTTACGCCTTATTAATTTAGAGACACTAACTGTTCTGGCCTATACTTTAGAGACTCTAAGAGTTTTGCCTTATTAATTTAGAGACTCTAACACTCATGGCCTATTCCTTTAGAGACTCTAAGCGTTTCGACTTATTAATTTAGAGACTCTAAATCTCCAGGCCCATTTCTTTAGAGACTCTAAGAGTTTCGCATTATTAATTTATAGACCCCAATTCTCATGGCCTATGCTTTTAGAGACTCTAAGAGATTCGCCTTATTATTTTAGAGACTCTAACTGTCCTGGCCTATACTTTAGAGTCTCTAAACGGTCCTGTCCTATTCTTTAGATACTCTAAGTGCTTCGCCTTATTAATTTAGAGACTCTAACATTCCTGGCCTATTACTTTAGTAACTCTAAGAGATTCGCCTTATTAATTTAGGGATTCTAACACTCCTGGCCTATTCATTAGAGACACAAAGAGTTTCGCGTTATTCATTTAGAGACTCTAACTGTCCTGGCGTATTCCTTTAGAGAATCTAAGAGTTTAGCCTTATTAATTTAGTGACCCTATCTGTCCTGGCCTATTCCTTTAGAGACTTTAAGAGTTTGGCCTTATTAATTTAGAGACTCTAACTGTCCTGACCAATTCCTTCAGACACTCTAAAAGTTTCGCCTTATTAATTTAGAGCCCCTAACTGTCCTGAACTCTTCCTTTAGTGACTGAGACTATCGCCTTATTAATTTAGAGACTCTAACTGTCCCCTGGCCTATTCCTTTAGAGACTATAAGAGTTTCGCCTTATTAATTTAGAGACTCTAACTGTCCTGGCCTAATCCTTTAGAGACTCTAAGTGTTTCGCCTTATTAATTTAGAGACCCTAACTTTCTTGGCCAATTCCTTTAGAGACGCTATGTGTTTCACCTTATTAATTTAGAGATCTTAACTGTCCTGGCCTATTGATTTATAGACTCTATGAGTTTCGCCTTATTAATTTAGAGACCCTAACAGTCCTGGCCTATTCTTTTAGAGACTCTAAGTGTTTCACCTTATTAATTTTTAGACTCTAACTGTCCTGTCCTATTCCTTTGGGACTCTAAGTGTTTCGCCTTATTAATTTAGAGACTCTAATTCTCCTGACCTAATTCTTTAGAGACTATAATATATTTGCGCTAATTATATAGAGACTGTAACTGTCCTGGCTTGTTCCATTAGAGAACCTAAGACTTTCGCCTTATTAATTTCGAATCCCTAGCTGTCCTGGCCTATTCCTTTAGAGACTGTAAGAGTTTCGCTTTATTAATTTAGATACTCTAACTGTCCTGTACTTTACCTTTAGAGACTCTAAGAAATTCGCCTTTTAATTTTGAGCCCTAACTCTCCTGCACTATTCCTTTAGAGACTGAGACTTTTGCCTTATTAATTTAGAGACTCTAACTGTCCAGGCCTATACCTTTAGAGACTCTTAGTGTTTCGCCTTATTAATTTAGAGACTCTAAATCTCCTGGGCTATTCTTTTAGAGACTCTTAGTGTTTCGCCTTATTAATTTAGAGACTCTAACTGTCCTGGCCTATCCCTTTAGAGACTCTAAGAGTTTCGCCTTATTAATTTAGAGACTCTAAATGTCCTGGCCTATTCCTTTAGAGACTCTAAGATTTTCGACTTATTAATTTAGAAACTCTAACTGTCCTGGCCTATTACTTTAGAGACTCTAAGTGTTTTGCCTTATTAATTTAGAGACACTAACTGCCCTGGCCTATTATTTAGCGACTCTATGTGTTTCGCCTTATTAATTTAAAGACTCTAAATGTCCTGGCCTATTCCTTTAGAGACTCTAAGTGTTTCGCCTTATTATTTTAGAGACTCTAACTGTCCTGGCCTATTCCTTTTGAGACTCTAAGGGTTTCGCCTTATTAATTTAGAGACTCTAACTCTACTGGCCTATTCTTTAGAGACACTAAGTGTTTCGCCTTATTAATTTAGAGACGCAAACTGTCTAGGCCTGTCCTGGCCTATTCCTTTAGAGACTCTAAGAGTTTCGCCTTATTAATTTAGAGACTCTAACTGTCCTGGCCTATTCGTTTAGAGACTCTAAGTGTTTCGCCTTAATAATTTAGAGTCTCTAACTGTCCTGGCCAATTCCTTTAGAGACTCTAAGTGTTTCGCCTTATTAATTTTGTGACTCTAAGTGTCCTGGCCTATTCTTTTAGACATTCTAAAAGTTTCGCCTTATTAATTTAGAGACTCTAACTCCCCTGGCCCATTCCTTTAGAGACTCTAAGTGTTTCGCCTTATTTATTTAGAGACTCCAACTTTCCTGGCCTATTCCTTTAGAGAATCTATGGGTTTCGCTTTATTAATTTAGAGACCCTAACTGTCCTGGCCTATTCCTTTGGAGACTCTAAAAGTTTCGCCTTATTAATTTAGAGACTCTAACTGTCCTGGCCTATTTCATTTGAGACTCAAAAATTTTCGCCCTATTTCTTTAGAGACTCTAACCCTCCTAGCCTATTCCTTTAGATATCACAAGAGTTTCGCTTTACAAATTTAGAGAATCTAAATCTCTTGGCCTATAACTTTAGAGACTCTAGAGTTTCGACTTTTTAATTTAGAGACCCTAACTGTCCTGGCCTATTCCTTTAGAGACTATAATAATTTCGCGCTATTAACATAGAGACTCTAACTTTCCTGGCTTGTTAATTTAGAGACCCTAATATTTTCGCCTTATTAAATTAGATTCCCTAACAGTCCTGGCCTATTCCTTTAGAGACCCTAAGAGGTTCGCCTTATTAATTTAGAGACTCTAACTCTCCTGGCCTATTCCTTTAGAGACTCTAAGTGTTTCGCCTTATTCATTTAGAGCCCCAAACTCTCCTGCACAATTCCTTTAGAGACTGAGTTATTCGCCTTATTAATTTAGAGACTCTAACTGTCCTGGCCTAATCCTTTAGAGACTCTAAGTGTTTCGCCTTATTAATTTAGAGACTGTAACTGTCCTGGCCTTTTCCTTTAGAGACCATAAGAATTTGGCCTTATTAATTTAGAGACTCTAAATGCCCTGTCCTATTCCTTTAGAGACTCTAAGATTTTCGCCTTATTAATTTAGAGACGCTGACTGTCCTTGCATATTCCTTTAGAGACTCTAAGAGTTTCGCCTTATTAATTTAGAGACTCTAATTGTACTGGCATATTCCTTTAGAGACTCAAAATTTTCGCTTTATTAATTTAGGGACTCTGACTGTCCTGGCATATTCCTTTAGAGACTCTAAGTGTTTGGCCTTATTAATTTAGAGACTCTAAATGTCCTGGCCTATTCCTTTAGAGACTCTAAGTGTTTCGCCTTATTAATTTTCAGACTCTAACACTCCTGGCCTATTCCTTTAGAGACTCTAAGAGTTTCGCCTTATTAATTTAGTTACACTAACTGTCCTGACCTATTCCTTTAGAGACTCTAAGAGTTTCGCCTTTTTAATTTAGAGACTCTATCTCTCCTGGCCTTTTCCTTTAGAGACTATACGATTTTCGCCTTATTAATTTAGAGACTTTAACTCTCCTGGGCTCTTCCTTTAGAGACACTAAGATTTTCGCCTTATTAATTTAGAGAATCTAACTGTCCTGGCCCATACATTTAGAGACTCTAAGGGTTTCGCCTTAATAATTTAGAGACTCTAAGTGTCCTGGCCTATTCCTTTAGAGACTCTAAGTGTTTCGCCTTATTAATTTAGAGACTCTAACTGTCCTGGCCTATTCCTTTGGAGACTCTATGAGTTTCGCCTTATTAATTTAGAGACCCTAACTGTCCTGGCCTATTCGTTTAGAGACTCTAAGTGTTTCGCCTTATTAATTTAGAGTCCCTATCTGTTCTGGCCTAATCCTTTAGGGACTCTAAGAGTTTCGCCTTCTTAATTTAGAGACTCTAACTCTCCTGGCCTCTTCATTTATAGATTATAATATTTTCGCGCTATTAATATAGAGACTTTAACTGTCCTGGCTTGTTCCTTTAGAGACCCTAAGACTTTCGCTTTATTAATTTAGATTCCCTAACAGTCCTGGCCTATTACTTTAGACACTCTAAGAGTTTCGCCTTATTACTTTAGAGACTCTAACTGTCCTGGCCTATTCATTTAGAGACTCTAAAATTTTCGCCTTATTAATTTAGAGACTCTAACTGTACTGGCCTATTTATTTTGAGACTCTAAGAGTTTCGCCTTATTAATTTAGAGACTCTAACTCTCCTAGCCTATTCCTTTAGAGATCACAAGAATTTCGCCTTACAAATTTAGAGACTCTAAATTTCCAGTCCTATAACTTTAGAGACTCTAGTGTTTCGACTATTTAATTTAGAGACTCTAACTGTCCTGGCCTATTCCTTTAGAGAATATAATATATTCGCTCTATTAATATAGAGTCTCTAACTATCCTGGCTTGTTAATTTAGAGACCCTAAGACTTTCGCCTTTTTTTTATGTATGGTTTATTGCTTGATCCATTACTTCTTTACAATCGTAATACTACAAGCATATAACTTGATTAGCATAGATGTTACTCTTAGTATTGCTATTGATTTCCCTCAGCATTTAACTCCTCAAAAGATATGGAATTAATAAATTTTGAAAACTCTTTGTAGTGTCTTTTTATTAGGTTTC
>Ga0268261_10000249_pt1 | contig 32863 bp, 33 predicted proteins | sample TergutNc150P1_FD_190353 | JGI IMG/M metagenome (GOLD analysis project Ga0268261, IMG submission 190353) | Nasutitermes corniger P1 segment gut microbial community from laboratory colony in Florida, USA - Nc150 P1 (SPAdes) (version 2) | ecosystem: Host-associated > Arthropoda: Insects >... | reverse complement strand
TCTCAGTTATCACGTGAGGTTGAAAAAAGAGCCGATAAACGACCGATGTTGAGTGATCTTAGAGATTCTGGATCGATTGAACAGGATGCTGATATCGTATGCTTCTTATACCGTGATGACTACTATACAAAAGAAGATTCAGAGTTTCCAGGTCTTGTGGAATTTATTATCGCAAAACATCGTAATGGTGGCTTAGATACAATTACCTTAAACTTTGAAAAAGAAATTAATAAGTTTAACCATATTGATAAGAGTGTTGACTAATGGAGATATACAACCTATCAAGTGGTTCTAAAGGTAATTCTACCTTTATTGTTTGTGATGATACAAAGATACTAATTGATGTAGGTACGACTAAGAAATACTTGGTAGAATCATTAAATGAAATCGGTTATGATTTCAATGAGATAGATATGGTCTTATTAACCCATTACCATGTGGATCATGTGAAATGTTTACCTAGTATTAATAGTGATATTCTATATTCTAACGATGATAAATACCATTGCATGTTAGATGTAGAAAAGGACTATGAATTTAAAGATGTCTTAATTAGACCATTTCTTCTAAGTCATGATGATACGTGTTATGGTTACCAAATCAAACATAAGGATGAGGTCTTAACTTACATTACTGATACGGGTTATGTGAAACAAGACTATCTTCCTTTAATACAAGAATCTACTTATCTATACTTAGAATTCAACCATGACATTGTTAAGTTACACCATACATCTAGACCACCTTTTCTAAAGGAGAGAATCTTATCTGATAGTGGGCATCTTAATAACCATGATGCTTCTTTAATCTTATATAAGGGTCATAGTGATAAATTAAAACAATTACTTGTTGCTCATATCTCTGATGAAGCCAATGATGTCTTCTTAATAGAGAATGAAATACAATCGGTATTCAATGCTTATCAAACACCAATTAACTTTGAGATTTTATATACGAAACCATTCACCATAACTAAGGCAGGATCTATTAATGAAGATTAAGTTATTATGTATCGGTAAAATAAAAGAGAAGTATTTAAATGAAGGTATTAATGAGTTTCTTAAACGATTAAAGGTTTATGCTAAGATAGAAATCATTGAGAAAAAAGAGGAAAGAATCTCTGATAATCCAAGTCAATCTGAAATAGATAGTGTTCTTGAAGTAGAAGGTAATAGTCTTTTAAAAGAGATTAAAAATGATGATTATGTGATTATCTTAGACCTACATGGTAAAGAGGTCGATAACCACCAATTCTTAGCTATCTTAGATAAAGCTATGGTATCTGGTTATTCTAGTTTTGTCTTTGTGATTGGGGGTTCTTATGGTATCTCTAATGAGTTAAGAAATCGCTCTGATTTTAAATGGTCTTTTTCTAAGCTAACCTTTACCCATCAAATGATTCGTTTATTATTATTAGAACAAATCTATCGTAGTTTTAGAATCAAACATAATGAACCCTACCACAAATAAAGGAGACTACTATGAAATTATTAATCGCATCAGATATTCATGGATCAGCTTATTATTTAGATAAATTGATTCAACGTATTGAGATTGAACAACCAGATAAAATTATATTATTAGGTGATTTCTTATACCATGGACCTAGAAATGACTTACCTAAAGACTATAATCCTAAAGAGATTATTGGTAAGTTAAATGCCTACAAAGATAAGATAATTGCGGTTAGAGGTAACTGTGATAGTGAAGTAGACCAAATGGTCTTAGAGTTTCCTATTATGTCAGATTACACTGAGTTAGTCGACAATAACCAAGAATATCTATTTACCCATGGTCATCTTTTTGATACGAATAAACTTCCATCCTTTACTAAAGGATTAAGAGTTGTTAGTGGGCATACCCATATACCTATCAATGAAGAAAGAGAGGGTGTGACCTATCTTAATCCAGGATCTACTTCAATACCTAAAGGTGGTTCTACCAACTCATATCTAATCATTGATGATAATGAGATTATCTTTAAAGATATTGATGGACATCCATATACATTATAGAAATACCTATTATAGGTATTTTTTAATTACTACTTATTAAAGAAATTTTCACAAAATATGGTAAGATATAACTAAGTTAATGAAAGAAGGGATATTTATGGATTTTATTGATGTATTTCAAGAAATATTACTAAAGAATAATGGAAGTGTCTTTGGTAATTATTCAATGTATTTAGTAAATGCGATAAAGTATGCGGATGATAACTTCTTTGATAAGGATGTCTCATTAGTAGACCAAGAAATTACCAAACAAAGAAGTGATCAAAAATGGTTAGATTTATTTGAACAATTCTTAAAGGATAATAATGTATCACAAGAATGTATCAATGCAAGTAAAGAAGCTATCTTAGATAGTGTTGATTATCTTAGAGTCATAGAGGTATCTTAATGGATTACCATCATGTAGAGTTGTATTATGATTACTTTAATAAGCATAGTAAGAAAGACTACGAACAATACAAGGATTCAATTAATGATGCACTAAGTGCTACAGAAAGATACTATGATGGTCTGATTCATAAGAATCCTAAGATTAATAAGAAGGACTATCAAAAGGCTTTTGAACACCAATTATTTTATTTGCACCTACCACATGATGTTTATACATTAGCGGTAAAATCACTACTAAATTTAATCGATAAATTGTAGGTGTACATAAATCAACTATTTTTATAAGTTATCTATATGATAAAATACATCAGAAAGGTTGTGGAAATATGAAAAAAATTTTTATGATGTTAAGTGTATTAGTATTAGGAATTGGGTTTGGTTTATTTAGCCAACAGCAATCAGAAAAGAGATTTGAAATTAACTTTGTACAAAGTTCAAATAATCATGATAGTGTGCCTTCTATAAACTGGGAAGAAATGGGTAAACCAATCACTAATAATAAATAATTGATAGGAGAGTTAGAATGGGAAATAACTCAAATAAAATCACGAAATATATCGCCATGTTGGTATTGGCAGTCCTTGTCTTTAATGGTGGGGTTTATTTAGGTCGTGCCTTAGGTGGTAATTCATTGTTTCAACCAGCACAAAACAATGAACCGATTCCTAGAGATGAAGATGAAGTATTACCAAGTGATCCTAATACTGGATTACCTGGTAGTGATGTCATGGATGATGAATCCTTTGTGACATTACTAAGTCAATCATTAGAAGGAGATGCACGTATTGAAGCACATCCTGAATATGAGGGAGTCTTTGTGATTCCAACCAGTGATGCCTTTATCGATGCGATCAACTCAGCATTCTCAGATGGTGATGACTACCAACAATGGCAATCATTAGTTGGAACATTTCTAGAAATATCTACCTATACAAGAATGAATATATATTTGATTAACCCATATAATGAAGAATTAATGTTACTGTGGGTACATCAAAATGAAATCTATTATAATTTTGTCACTGATGGTAATCAGACGGATAACCATGATCCTGCTCAATCTTTATCTATCAGTGTAGGAAGAAGTTTGATTTAATATGTTTGTAGCAGTAAATAAAGTAAACCTATATTACGAGAGTATTAATCATAGCGATGATACTCTTGTTCTTTTACACGGTAATGGTGAAGACCATACCATCTTTAATAAACTCGTAGAGAAATTAAGTAAAGACTACCGTATTATCCTAGTCGATAGTCGTAGCCATGGTAAATCATCTTATGTCTCTTATTTAACATACGAAGATATGATGGAAGACATTCATGATTTAATACTGACCCTACACTTACACCGTGTAAGTATTTTAGGTTTCTCTGATGGTGCTAATATCGCCATGTTACTAGCGAGTAAGTATCCATTTCTAATTAAGAAGCTTATACTATGTGGACCTAACGCTTCTGTATCTGGATTTAAACTAACTGAGTTAGTAAAACTAAAAAAAGATTATTTAGTATCATCTGATGATAAGATACGTCTAATGTTAGAGCAGGAAGAGATTACTTCTGATATGCTTAGTAATATTGATTGTCCTACCCTTATCCTAGCAGGTCAACACGATGTGATTAAAGAGAAACATTTCAATTACATTAAAGATTGTATTCCTAATTCAAGTTTAAAGATAATAAAAAAAGCTGACCACTATAACTATATAGTTAATAGTGATCAAGCTTATGTAGACATTGATATGTTTTTAAGAAAAGGCTAAGGCCTTTTTATTTTTTATTCAATTTAAAATAATAGTAGGTTGAAGCTAGTCCACCATAGAAGATAGACAAGGTAACACAGAATAATAAGTATTCTCTAAAGAAGGTTAAACCTCTAGGTGCTAGTAGTATGATTAGTCCTAATAAGATTAATAAGACCACATACATTGAACGAAAGACCATTAATAAAACAGTGTTAGATTGTTCTGTGACAGGACCCATCTTTGATGCGAAGTTAATAAATAATAAACAACCAACGATTGTGAAAAACATTGCACATGCAAAGAATATATTTAGATGGTTTGGATTAGATTTAATCCATTCATCGATGATTATAAAAAACATGAAATACCTCTTTTCTATAAAGTTAATATTTAACTTTCTACCTCTTAACATTATAGAGTAATCTTGTATATAAGTAAATAGATTGTTAAGTTTTTATCACAATAAATTTAGAACTATTAATAATAGTTAAGTTACTAAATCTATTATAAATGATAATACCTATAAACAAATGATGTTTATAACTAAATGCTTAATATATGGTAAAATATCAAAGTTAAATAAAAATTATTTATGTTAAGAAAGAGGCAGGCTATGAAAAAATTACTAAGAGGTTTATTAATACTACTAGTTGTTTTAGGTTTAGTAGGATTTGGGTTATCACGATTTGTTGGTAGAATGATGGAAGACAATACCGATGCGATATTAAGCAATGTCTTTGATACAGAAATTACTGTAGAGAATTTACAAGACCTACAACTACCACCAATGTCACCACAAACCTTTGTGGACTACTTAAACTCTTATGCGGATAATGTCGCGGATTTAACCCATGGTTTTATCTCACAAGCCCAAGCGACTGTCAGTGGTAATCGTATCTCTTATGATTTAGTCATCGACAATATCCCAGCATTCGGTATCGATTTTGTGATTAATACCAACTATGATTATTTCAGATCACTTGGTGAAGCAATACTAGATTCGATCGTAGCTAGTGGAACGAGTCATCCAATCTTAGATTTCAATATCAAAGATAGTGCAGGTAATATCTTAAGAACCTTAACCTTTGAAAGATAAATAACTTAATCAATCATTTTAACTTGTTTAGGATATTTGGTAGAATATTTCTACAAGAAAAAACAAGGTGGGTTAGTTATGTTTTTAGATACGAGAAGATGTTACTTAAGAGAGTTATCACTATCTGATTTAGATGATGTGGAATTTATGTTAAAGGAAGAAGATTTTGGTTATACTTTCTCGCATGAATTCAGTGATGAAGATATTAAAAAATGGATACAAGATAATATTAATACCTATGAGACAAAAGGTTTAGGAATGATGGCCATTATCTTAAAAGAAGATGATAGCTTTATTGGTCAAGCTGGTTTAATCAAGAAAGATCTAGATGGTAATCAAGTACTAGATATGATTTGTTTCTTAAAGAAGAAATACCGTAAGAAGGGTTATGGTATTGAAACATGTAAGGCATTAAGAGCTTATGCCTTTGATCAGTTAAAGGTTGATAAGTTATATTCTTTTATTAGAGATGAAAATACTTTAGCCAAGAACATTGCTAAGAAGTTAGATATGCATCCAATTAAGAGTGTTAATGTGACACTTTATAGTCAATCATTGATTCAAGAAGTCTTTGTGATTGATAAAGAAAAATACGAAAAAAATTGTTTATAAAAAGCCATTTGGCTTTTTTTAGTGAAGGAGTCATAAGATATGAAATCTACAATAAAAGAAAATCCACTAGGAACTGAACCGATTACTAAGTTAATCTTAAAGTTTGCGATACCAAGTGTTCTCGCTTTAGTTGTCAATGCGATATATAATATCGTTGATCAAATATATATTGGTCACTTTATCGGAACAACAGCAATGGCCGCAACTAACGTTGCTTTTCCATTAACACCAATCGGTACTGCCATTGCCTTATTGTTTGGGATAGGTGGTTCTTCTAATTATAATCTAGCACTAGGTAGAAAAGAGAAGAATATTGCTAATGATATCGCCAATACTTCCTTTGGTATGTTGGTGTATTTAGGACTAATACTAGGTATCTTAGCCTTTGTCTTTGAGATACCCATGCTTAATTTCTTTGGTACAACACCAGAGATTAATGTTTATGCGATACCTTATACACGCTTAATTGCTTTAGGTTTACCTTTCTTTGTTTTCTCTACTGGAGCAGCAACCTTATGTCGTGCTGATGGTTCACCTAACTTTGCCATGGTCGCTATGTTAGTAGGGGCAATCTTTAATTTTATAGGTAATCCTATCTTTTTATTAGTATTTAATATGGGTATCACCGGTATCGCATTATCAACAATGATAGGTCAAATCTTATCGGCATTAGTCTTATTATATTATTTTATTTATAAAAGAAAAAATATGGATATAAACTTAACTTGTTTACGTCCATTAATGAAATACCAAAGAGCCATCATTGGTCTAGGTATCGCATCCTTCTTTAATCAATCAGCACTTACAGTCGTTCAAATCGTTATGAATAATTCATTGGTTTATTGGGGAAGTCAATCCATCTATGGTAGTGAAATACCAATTGCGGTAGTAGGCGCTGTTTCTAAACTAAATGTCATCTTTATGGCATTCGCCATTGGTATCGCCCAAGGAAGTCAACCGATCTATGGTTACAACTATGGGGCTAAGAAGTTTGATCGTGTTGAAGAAACACTACGTAAGGCAGTCATATCTGTCTTAATCATATCCTTTATCTTCTTTGCATTGTTTCAATTAATACCAAGACAGATCATTACGATATTTGGTCAAGGTGATGAATTATACTTTAGCTTTGCGATAAGATTCTTAAGAATCTATATGTTCTTAACTTTAGTTAATGGTCTACTTCCAGTTTGTGCAAACTTCTATACATCAATCGGTAAAGCTATCATTGGTTTATGGGTATCTCTAACTAGACAGATTATCTTTTTAGTACCACTTATATTAATCTTACCAAGATTCTTTAACATAGATGGTCTTATTTATGCGGGTGTCATTGCGGATTTCATGGCCTTCTTATTAACTGTATACTTCCTAGTAAGAGAATGGCGTTTATTAAGACATCTTCAACAAGAAGTAAACAATGAAAAAATAATTTTAAATAACTAAGTACTTTCACTTGTTGAAAGTATTTTTTTTTGATACAATACGACAATACATTTACTATTGTATAAATTTTAAGGGGGTTATGATTATGGAGAATTTAGATTGGAAGAATTTAGGGTTTGCTTATAGGGAATTACCTTATCGCTATGAAGCGGTATACAAAGATGGTGCTTGGTCTAAGGGTGGTTTAGTAACTGAGTCGACTGTTACTATATCAGAAGCATCTAGTGCCTTACACTATGGCCAACAATGTTTTGAAGGAATGAAAGCTTATCGTACAAAAGATGATCATATCCAGTTATTTAGACCAGATATGAATGCTAAACGTTTAAACTTATCTAGTGGTCGTTTACTAATGCCTGCCATTGATGAAGAGATGTTTATCGATGCGGTTAAACAAGTAGTATTAGCTAATGAAGCTTATGTTGGTCCTTATGGCTCAGGAGCTACCTTATACATCAGACCATTCTTATTTGGATGTGGTCCTAATATTGGAATAGGTCCTTCACCAGAGTATATCTTTCGAGTATTTGCGATGCCAGTAGGGGCTTACTATGCTAAAGGACTAGCACCTTCTAACTACTTAGTCACCTATGATTATGATCGTGTAGCTGGCTTAGGAACAGGTAAGTTTAAAGTAGGTGGTAACTATGCCTCTTCTTTATTACCTTTAAAAGAAGCTAAAGAAAAAGGTTTTGCGGATGTGGTATATCTAGATCCTACAACCCATACTAAGATAGAGGAAGTAGGGGCCGCAAACTTCTTTGCGATTACTAAAAACAATGAATTTATTACACCAGAGTCACCATCTATCTTAGATTCTATTACTAGGAAATCATTAATGGCTATCGCAGAGCAAAGACTAGGTTTAAAAGTCTTAGAAACAGATATCTACATTGATCACTTAGATGATATTGTAGAAGCTGGTGCTTGTGGTACCGCAGCTGTTATTTCACCAATTGGTGCACTACAAATAAAAGATAAGGAACATATCTTTTATTCTAAGGAAGAGGTAGGTCCTATTACTAAGAAGTTATACGATGAATTAGTAGGGATACAATTTGGAGACGTTCAACCGATTGAAGAGAATTGGATTGTACAAGTTAAGTAAAAGAAAAGACATAGACTTATTAGTCTGTGTCTTTGTTTTGAGTAGTTAGATATATCTTTAAATCACCCATTAATTGAGCTGATTCTAATAAAGGATAGAAGTTAAAACAATTAATCATGTGATCAAACTTCCAAAAGGTTACATCGTTATGGTAGTACTTTAAACGATGGTAGAACTGTTCTTGATCTTTAAATAAACAATCTTTATCAGCTGCAACAATTAAAGTTTTAGGTAAGTTAGATAACCTAAAATTAAATGGATTGTATTTTTTAATATCATCTTCTCTATTTTTAAAGAAGTATCTTATCTGACGATCTAGTGTATATGGATCAGTTATAGGATCTTGTTTATTACCTTCTAACTTATCTACTTGGATGTTTACTAAAGGAGAGAATAATAAGATATTCTTGATAGAATCTAAGAATCCTTCCTCTTTAATATTGGTATCATTAAATAAATTCATAATAAAGATAGCACCTGATCCATCACCAGCGATATAATCAAAGGTAATCTTTTTATAAGCTAATACTGATAGAATATCATAGTAGACATTGGTGTATTCTTTAACAGGAGCAAAGCCTTGTAAAGGGACTACAATTTGTATATTTAAAGCTTGTGCTAGATTATGGATATAGTTTAATTGAAAGATAGAAATATCATTCCAAAAGGTAGAACCATAGACATAAAGCATGCTGACCTTTGCATCCTTATTGAAATAAAGAATATTATCTTCTTGGACAATATCAAACTTTTCACCTAGAGTGGAATTAATCTTATAAGGTTTATCTCCTTTTTTTAAGTTAGCTTGATAGACCTTTTGATTAGATTTAATGTTATTGGGAAAGAACTTATACTTAGGATAATTCGCAATCATGAAGTCTTCTAACATCTTAGAAGTAATGGATCTTTTCTCTAGAAACTTAGCATTAATCGCATAAGTAGCATAGTTATAAGCATCAAAGGCACTCGATATTCTACCGATAGATTTAAATGTTTTAGTAAATACTGACATGTCTATTCTCCTTTCGTTTCTAATGAAGCTTTTATAGTTTTACGTAACTTAGTTGGTTTATCTGCTTTTAATTGATAGAGTGAGACTCTCTCTCTATCAATAATATTTCTAATATCCTTAAAGTAGTCTTCTTGTTCTAATATATTATCATAATAGAAGTTTTGGTATAAGTAAGGATATTCGATATAATCAATATAGATATTCTCTTTAATAGATTTCTCTTTTAAAGCTAGACCATCGATATATAAGATAGATTTACCGACATTAAGAATACTAATCTTACAACCTAAATCTAATGTTTGGTAGAATGGATTAATTCTTACATCTGATAGTTTATAATCATAAGCATAAAACTGTATTTGTTTATTAAGGGTATTCATACTTAAGAAGGGATCTATATCTTCATACTCTTCCATTCTCTTATCAAGTACTAAGTTAGTTAATGGTGATTGTAGAACAATCTCTTTACAAGGAGGGTAACCTTCTTGTTTTAATTGATAGGCTAGATTTAAGGCTAGATTAGCCCCGCATTCATTACCGATAATAATGATATTATCATAAGAGTAATAAGTTTGTAGTTGGATGTATGCCTTAAATATAAAATCATTCATCATTTGATGATGGTTTAATGGACCTATCGGATAGATCGGTAGGTAGACCCTAGAATTAGTGGCATCAGCTAAAGTACGTATAAAAGCGAACTCTTTAACACTAGGATGGTTAAAGAATGATCCTCCATGAATATAGAAGATAACCTTATCACTATGATTATCTGCCTTAGCATAGAAACACTTATCTACATAGTCAGATGGTTTGATATTAAATGTCTGGGCTACTAACTTAGAAGGTAAATAAGGATTAGAAGCATGTTCTTGTGCTTGTTGAAGGTGTAACTTATTTAAGTTAGGATTGTTCTTAGGAAAGTATTCTCTATTGTAATAGAAGAGATAACGATAATAAAACAATCTAGCTTTTAAAGATAGAGGATGATTGTCTTTATTTAAATAAGTAAATACTTTTGATTTAAGTTTTATTGTCTTCTTAGTCATGAAATCACCTCTTTTATAATTATATCTTATAATACTAGTAGTCTTGTTATGATATACTTATCTTGGTGATAAAATGCATAATATAAATACATTTAAGAATCTATTATATTCTAATATTGATGATTCTTGGTTAGATTTTTTTAAACAAGAACAATCACAACCTTATTATGATAAGTTAATTGATACTTTGTATGAAACTTATACTAAGGAAGAGGTATACCCTTCTATAGAGAATATCTTTAGGGTATTTAAAGATATGTCTTATGATAGTTTAAAGGTTATTATTATAGGACAAGATCCTTACCATACACCTGGTGTAGCTGATGGCTTAGCTTTTTCTTCTAAGATAAAACTAGCCCCTTCATTAAGGAATATCTTTAAAGAGATAGAATCTGATTGTGGAATAGTTAATACTAATAGTGATTTATCTTATTGGTCTAAACAAGGTGTTATGTTACTGAATAGTGCCTTATCGGTAGTAAGTGGTCAACCTAACTCACATCAAAAGCTAGGTTGGGCTACCTTTATTAAGCATTTAATCTTATATCTAAATCAAAAGAAACATTTAGTTTATATACTGTGGGGTAATCATGCGAAAGATTATGCTAAGTATATAAGTAATCAATACATTATAGATGGTTACCATCCTTCACCATTTAGTGCATCTAAATATTATGGTGGTAAGTATTTTAGTAGATGTAACGATTATTTAAAGAAACATCAAATAAATCAAATAGATTGGAGAACACTATGACATTTAAAACTATCGAAGAAGTGTTGACTTATATCGAATCAAGAAAGAATTTTCAACTAGGATTATATCGTGTCATTGATTTTTTAGAAACGGCTAATATCGATTATAATCAATTAAAATATATTCATATTGGTGGTACTAATGGTAAGGGATCAACTTCTTTTTATTTATCGAATATCTTAATTAAACAAGGTTATAAGACAGGTTTCTTCTCTAGTCCAAGTATTGAAGGTCATAATGATCGTATCCGTATTAATAACCAGTTTATTAGTGATGAAGATATTATTAACTTTGTGAATAAGTATTATGATTTAATTGAATCAACAGAGGTCACTATGTTTGAAATAGATGTCTTAATGGCATTAGAATACTTTGTATCAAACAAGGTAGATTATGTGGTTATGGAAGTAGGAATGGGTGGTCGTTATGATGGGACTAATATTATTAATCCATTACTATCTATCATTACTAATATCGGTATGGATCATATCGATTACCTAGGGGATACGAAAGAAGAGATTGCTTATAATAAAGCTGGTATTATTAAAGAGAATGGGATTGTGGTTACCGCCGAGAAAGATCCTAAAGCATTAAAGGTTATTAAAGATTATGCTTTATCAGTCGATGCGAAAGTTATTGAAGTAAAAGATGCAACGCTAACTAGTAAATCACCGATTACGTTTGATTATGAAAACTTTAAGAGTATCATCTTAAAAACGAAAGCCATGTATCAAGTAATGAATGCTTGTACGGTATTAGAAGCAGTTACGATACTAAGAGATGTCTATAATATTAAGATTGATGATAATGTTGTCTATGAGGTCTTTAATAGTGTGACATGGCCTGGTCGATTTGAGATCGTATCAGAAAAACCATTAGTTATTGTAGATGGGGCTCATAATTTAGAAGGTGTTACTGTATTATGTCAATCTTTAGAAGAGTTTAAAGATTATAATAAAACAATACTCTTTACCGCTTTAGCGGATAAGGATACTTCTAATATGTTAGAGTTATTATCTCAAGCAAGTAATGAATTAGTAATAACGACCTTTGATTTTTATCGAGCAACAACGATTGATAAGTTAGATGTCCATAACCAATACAGTCATGCTTTAGATTATAAGGCGTATTTAAAAGATAAAATATCATCGATGGAGGATAAAGACCTCTTATTAATTACAGGTTCTTTGTATTTTATTACTGAAATAAGAACTTACTTGTATAATACTTTGAAGTTAAAATAAAAATTTGTATAATTAATTAGATAAAAGAAAGTGAGGAATTAAAATGATTTTAGATGCAATGAAAGAAGAGATTAAAGGTAAAGGGATTAAGATTGTCTTAACAGAAGGACATGATCCTAGAGTACTACAAGCAGCAGTACAACTAGCTAAAGACAATATGGTACAACCAGTATTAACAGGTGATGCGAGTGTCATTACTAGTTTAGGTAAAGAGTTAGGTTTAGATTTATCTCAATTAGAGATTATTGATATTGGTACCTACCAAGAATTACCAAATATGATTGATCAATTAGTAGAACTTAGAAAAGGTAAAACTACAAGAGAACAAGCAACAGAGATGTTAAAGGAATCATCGTATTTTGGTACGATGTTAGTTAAACAAGGAATTGCGGATGGTTTAGTAGGTGGTGCTACTTATTCTACTGCGGATACAGTAAGACCAGCCTTACAGATTGTAAAGACTAAACCAGGTGCTAAGTTAGTATCTTCTTGTTTCATTATGTTTAATGATGAAAATAAATTAGTAATGGGAGATTGTGCGATTAACATTGATCCATCAAGTGAAGACTTAGTAGAAATCGCTAGAGAATCTGCGATTACGGCTAGAACATTCGGTATCGAACCTAAAGTAGCATTCTTATCTTATTCAACTAAAGGATCTGGAGCAGGTGAATCAGTTGATAAGGTAGCTAGAGCGGTTAAGTTAATGGCTAATGAAAATGTCGATTTTGCTTATGATGGAGAGTTTCAATTTGATGCGGCTTACGATGAAACAGTTGGTAAGTTAAAAGCACCTGATTCTCCAGTAGCAGGTCAAGCTAACGTCTTTATTTTCCCTAATATTGATGCGGGTAATATCGGTTATAAGATTGCTCAACGTTTAGACCACTATAATGCCTTAGGACCAATCCTACAAGGTTTAAATGCCCCAATTAATGATTTATCTAGAGGGTGTTCACAAGAAGATGTTTATGAGCTATCAATTGTAACAGCAGCTCAATCATTACATAAGTAGGATAGGATATGAGTGATTATAAAGTAGCTTTAGTTACAGGAGCAACCGGTGGTATCGGTCATGCGATTGCAAAGAAACTAGCGGATGAAGGTTTAAAATTAGTTTTAACTGGACGTAACGCAGATAAGTTAGAAGAGATTGTTACTGAATTAAAAGACTCTGTGGTATACTCACAAGCTTTAGATGTCTTAGATAATGATGCATTAGTATCATTTGCAAAGAATGTTGAAGGTTCTGGTATTGAAGTTGATGTCTTAGTAAACAATGCGGGTGGAGCCTTAGATCAAACATCGATTGAAAACTATGAAATAGATGATATTTCTACTATGGTTGATTTAAATGTGAGATCGTTAATGGTTTTAACGAAGTTGTTTACACAACAATTTAAAACTAGAAATAGGGGACATATCGTTAATATTGGTTCGACAGCCGCAACTGCAGCTTATGCAGGGGGTGCAGTCTACTGTGCCGCTAAAGCAGCAGTTAAGATGTTTTCTGATGGTATTAGAATTGATTTAATGGATTCTGATATTAAAGTAACGACCATTCAACCAGGAATGGTCCACACCGATTTTTCTTTAGTTAGATTTAAAGGTGATAAAGAAAGAGCTGATGCGGTTTATGCGGGGATTGAACCTTTAATCGCTGAAGATATTGCGGATACCACTTGGTTTGTGGTCAACCAACCAAGACGTTGTGTTATAGCAGAAGTTACTGTAATGGCAAACCAACAAGGGGCGTCATACGCAAAGTTTACGAAATAAATATTTTTAGATATGTAAAAAGATTAAATTCTCAATGAGATTTTAATCTTTTTTTAGTATGGTTATCTGATTATATAGATAGTAAATGTATAGTTTGAGCACAAGTAAATGTAAATTATAAAGGCGAGTAAATGTATAGTTTGAGTGTGAGTAAATGTAAATTATGGTATAATAGTACAAATAGAAAGGGTGATGAATATGAAAGAATATAAACCACGCTTAATTGATAAAGTACTTGAAGAATATATACCGTATGCTCCTGTTACTCTTGTTGAAGGAGCTAAAGATGTAGGAAAGACAGAATCATGTAAAAGATTATCAAATAGTGTATTTGAATTAGATGATCTAGCACAAAGGAGTGCAGTTAATGCGAATTATGGCGTAGTGCTACAAACTTCAAAACCTGTACTGATTGATGAATGGCAATTCATAAAACCGTTATGGAATTTTTTAAGACGAAGTGTTGATAATGGTTTAGAACAGGGTAGTGTTATATTGACGGGTTCTAACCCAAAATTCAATAATGACTTACATTCTGGTTCTGGTCGTATCATTAGATTTAAAATGAGACCATTTAGTATTGAAGAAAGAGAGATGTCAAAAGAGTATATTAGTCTTAAAAAACTATTTGATAAAACCTCATATAAATCATTGTATATTCAAACAGATTTAAATATTAATGATTATTTAGATGAAATCTATTTATCTGGATTTCCTGGTATAAGAGATAAACCCAAAAAAATTATTAATCGTTTATTAACTGAGTATAGTGAAAATATAGTGACTCACGAATTTGAAGAAAATGGCATCATGATAAAAAAACCAGCCTCTTTAATGGCTTGGTTAAAGTCATATGCTAGTGTCGTTGCCACACCTGCAGCTTATCAAACGATATTAGATATCAGCATGAATAATAACTTAGAAACACCAAATCGAGTAACTGCAAATTTTTATAAAGAAGCTTTGGAAATGTTAAATATTGTAGAAGAAGTACCATCATGGCTAGCGATGGGTAAAATCACTCAGAATCTATCAAAAACACCTAAACACTTTTTAGTAGATCCCGCCCTTGTTGTAAGTTTGTTGAATATTAGCAAAGAAGATTTGTTGTTTGTTCCCATCAGCAAACAAATTGGTAAATATAATAAATCATTGTTTGGACAAGTGTTTGAGTCTTTTATCTATCAATCATTAAGAGTCTATTGTGATGTTAATGAGTTTGAATTATCACATTTAAGATCAAGCGATGGAAAAAAAGAAATTGATTTTATCGTTCAAAATGGTCGTAAATTAATCGCTATAGAAGTGAAGGCAAAACAAGATATTGATTACAATGATATTAAACATTTAGAATGGTTTGAAGGCGAAATCGGTGATGAATATCAATTAACTAAAGTTGTAATATATACTGGAAATATTGCCTATATTAATGAATATAATGTTTTTGTGATTCCGGCTGGTTTATTAGGCTGTTAATTGAATACCAATACAAAAGAAAAAGCTGTAACGTCATTTCGTTACAGCTTCTTTTAACTATTATAGTCCTCTTTAAACGCCTTTACTATCTTCTTGCACTTGTATAGGGTATTATCTACTTTCTTTTTAGGTATCTTTAATATTAAAGCGATATCATCGTATTTATAGCCCTCACTATGTAAGACAAAGATCTTTCTTTCTAAATAAGATAAAGAACCTTTTAAAGTTTGAGCCAATGAATTAAATTCATGGTGTTGGATGACTCTTTCACTTAGTGGAAGTGAGCCATCACTGATAATTGAATAGTGAGATTCACCTGTTTCAATACAAGTGGTATCTAAGGAACAACACATTGATAGAGTTATCTTACGATGGGTATTTTCATTACGTAACAGAGCGAATATTCTCATTCTTAAACATGAGACAAAGTAAGTAGAAAACTTAGCTTTTTGATTAGGATTATAAGAATAAACACATTCATGTAAGAGAAAATAAGCTTCACTAATAATATCATCTTGGGTATAACCAATACCTTGACATTTCTTTTGATACATTTGGCTTTGGGCAATGATAATGCCTCGATACTTATGGCTAAGGTAGACAAATGCATCTTGGCTACCTAATAAATAATAATAAATTAATTCATAATCGTTGAATGAGGGTTTCAAAGATCCTCCTAACTTCTTCTGTTACTGTCCATTTGATAAAGAATAATTGCACCACTTGTAGCAGCATTTAAACTTGATACTTGTCCATACATTGGAAGCTTAACGATAAAATCACTTTCATCTAACATTGATTTAGAAACACCTTTACCTTCAGAACCGATGACTAAAGCCATCTTTCCTTTGTAGTCAACTTGGTCATAAAGGGTATTGGTATCCATGTGGGCACATACAATCCAATAACCGTTTTCTTTTAACTTAGTTACGGCTTGTTTTAAGTTGGTAACAATGGCGATATCAACACTCGAAATAGCCCCAGTTGATACCTTAGCAACGGTCGGTGTTACTTTAACACTACGGTGTTTAGGTAAGATAATCCCATCGACACCTAGTGCTTCACACGTTCTAATCAAGTTCCCAAAGTTTTGGGGATCTTCTAGACCATCTAATATCACAATCGTAGAGTTATCCTTATCTTTGGTTTTTTTAATGATGTAATCAATATCTTTGTATTCAAATTCAAAAGTCTTAGCTACAATTCCTTGGTGGTTTTTCCCAGTCGCAAAAGATTCAATTTTATTTGTTGAAACGACAATGGGTTCAATGTCATTTTTAGCTAGGATATTTAAGATGTTTTTATCGTTAAATGTATTTGAGATAAAGACCTCTTCTATCTTAGCTTTAGACTCTACTAAACCTTTAATTGTATTCTTACCATAATGATACATAATTATTCAAACCTTTCCAATACTTGAGTGATGATTTGGTCAATTCTGGTGTTATTTTTGTTTAAATAGAGAAAACCTATCAATGCTTCAAAACCTGTTGATGCATGATAGTTCTCTGGATTAAAGTTTTTTCTTTTGGTATTGACCTTAGCATTACGACCTCTTTTATAGACCGTGATCTCTTCTTCAGTTAATAGATTATTCTCTAGTAGATAATCCATAATTTGTTTATGCATGATTGCACTTGCGAACTTAGAAGTTTTAGTTTGTAATAGGTTTACTTTATTAATACCCTTATTTACAAAGTGTTTTCTTATTTCTAATTCAAAGACCGCATCACCAATAAAAGCTAAGGTTAAAGAAGCATATTCCATTATAAGATATTTGCTTTAACTAAGACATCACGGTATTCATCCGCTTTATCAAAGTCTTTATTTTCTTTGGCAACTAACCAATCATTGTATAAGTTGATATCGTTAGAATCAATCTCTTTTAAAGGAATAAAGACACCAAAGATCTCTAACATTTTTTCTAAGGTTGCTTTTAATGAAGATAGTAATTGTAAATCTAACTCTTTCTTACGAGTTTCTTGGTTGATGGCTTTTACTGTATCAAAGATAGAGGTTAAAGCTAAAGCAGAGTTTAAATCATCTTCCATAGCATCCATAAACTTAGACATTCTTGTTTCATCTAAGGTATTAGATGATTGGTAGTTATTTAAAGCTAATAATAAATTGGCTTGTTTTAAAGCATTCTCTATTTTAACTAACTCTTTTCTAGTTGATTCAATTAGTTCTTCATTAAAGTTTAAAGGTGCTCTGTAATGTGTCGATAACATCGCTAGTCTAAAGACATTAGGACCGATCTCTTTAACGATATCCTTTGTCCATATAACGTTACCTAATGATTTAGACATCTTTTCATTATCAATGTTAATGAAACCATTATGTAACCAATAATTAGCGATATTATTGTGGCAGCAACCTTGTTGTTGGGCAATCTCATTATCATGGTGAGGGAATTTTAAATCCATACCACCACCATGAATATCAATCATTTCACCATTATAGATGGAATTGATCATAACGACACACTCTGTATGCCAGCCTGGTCTACCTTTAGACCAAGGTGATTCCCAATTGATACCATCGGTAGTAGCCTTCCATAAGGTAAAATCTAAAGGAGATTCCTTCTTATCGTTTTCTTCAACTCTAGCACCTACTACTAAATCATCAATTTTTTGCTTTGATAAAACCGCATACTCATCTAATTTATTAACTCTAAAATAAACATCACCATCAATCGCATAAGCGTATCCCTTATTAATTAAATCTTCAATAAAAGCAATAATCTCAGGCATGTATTCAGTAACTCTTGGTCTTTGTTCAGGCATGATCGTATTTAAGATACGACGATCATTCTCATAAGCTTCGATGTATTTATTCGCAAGCTCTAACTCAGTAATCCCTTCGGCTTTAGCCGCATTGATAATCTTATCATCGACATCGGTATAGTTTGAGGTAAAGTTTACCTTGTTTCCTAGTTGTTCTAAGACACGTCTTAATGTATCAAAAACTACCATAGGACGAGCATTACCAATATGAATATAGTTATAGACAGTCGGTCCACAAATATAGATGGTTACTTCATTTGGTTTAATTGATTTAAATTCTTCTTTTTTATTTGTTAAGCTATTATAAACTTTCATAAAATAATTCCTTTCATAAAAAAAGACTTATATCTTCTTTGTTATTTGTATATTTTATCATAAATAAAGAACTTCTCACAAATATATAATCTAATATACAAAAGTAATTTTAGGTTTTTTTGTATTTTTAGATAAATAAATAGTGAGGTGATATTTTTGAATGTCTATGTCTTAATTATATTAGGGATTCTCGCTTACATCGATTATTCCTACCAAGAGATAAACGACTATTGGTATTTATTGTTTGTACCACTGATTCAATTTAAAGTAGAGGTACTACTATTATTAATCTTTTTCTTATGTATCTTTAAATACATAGAAAAGTATATTGGTGGTGCTGATATTAAGTTGTTTCTTATTATGTTTTGTTTATTAAGTATTAATGAGTATTGTTTATGGTTATTGTATTCTAGTGTCTTTGGCTTAGTTTATTTAATCTTAAAGAAAGAAAACAAGGTATGTTTCTTTCCATTCATGTTTTTAGGGTATATCTTTTTATGAAATTAAAAGAGATGAACAAAGAGTTTCAACCAAGAGAGAAGGCTATTAAATACGGTCTAGATTCATTGAGTGATGTGGAGTTATTAGCGATTATTCTTAGAACTGGTACGATAGGTAAGAATGCCTTACAACTAGCTAGTGAGATTGTTGAAGTATTAGATGGTGTTGGTAATATTAATGTAACTAATATTGATTTATTAAAAGATATCAAGGGTCTAGGTAAACATAAGTTATTACATTTAAAGGCGATACTATTAATGCAGGAACGTATTAATAAAGAGAAGATCTATACTTTAGAGTATGCCAATAATCCAGATGCGATCTTTGATTTATATAAACATCGTTTAATTAATGAGAAACAAGAACATTTTATAGTATTGTGTTTAAACTCAGCTAAAGCTATTATAAGTGAGAAACTCTTATTTATAGGAACCTTAAACAATGCGACCATTCATCCTAGAGAGATAATAAAATATCTTACGAGTGAGAGTGCAGCTTCCTTTATTATGATTCATAATCATCCATCTAACCATGTCTTACCTAGTGATAGTGATATTATTACTACTCAAAAATTAGAAGAGATTGGTCAATTAATAGGGATACCACTATTAGATCATATCATAATTGGTTTGGATGATTACTATTCATTTGCAAGGGATTATAAAATATAAAAAGCGATAATTATCGCTTTTTTACTTGAATAATAAGGTAGCTTGTATCGCTTGTAACCATTTTTTATATTTAGTGTCTACTAGCTCACTAGATAGACTTGGTTGGTATATTTTTGCGGTAGATAGATTTTCTAAGACATCATCGATTGATTCATAGAAATTGGTAGCTAGTCCTGCTAGGTAAGCAGCACCTAATGCGGTAATTTCATGGTTAGTAGGTGTGGCAATTGGTGTTTGGAGAATATCTGCTTGAAACTGCATGAGACCTTCATTTAAAGTAGCACCTCCATCAACTTTTAATACCTTTAAATCAGTATGACTTTCCTTAATGATGATTTCAATAATATCTTTCGTTTGATAAGCGATTGATTCTAAGGTAGCTTTAATGACTTGTTCTTTTGTGGTATCGACATTTAAACCTAGGATAGAACCACGTACTTCTTGATCCCAATAGGGACAACCTAGTCCCACAAAGGCAGGAACTACATATACACCAGATGAATCTACTTCTTTAAGATGGTTGGTATCATCGATATCTTCGATTAATTGTAGAGAATCTTTTAACCATCTTATTGCTGCTCCAGCCATAAAGATTGAACCTTCAATAGCGTATGTCACTTGGTTATTAATCGACCATGCGATAGTTGTTAACAGGCCGTTATCTGACTTAACGATATTATCTCCAGTATTCATCAACATGAAACAACCTGTTCCATAGGTATTCTTCATCATTCCTTGTTCGAGGCAACCTTGACCAAATAAAGAAGCTTGTTGGTCGCCACATAAAGAAGCAATCGGTATTTCTAGACCAAAGAAGTGGTTAGGATCTATCACATCGTATATATAAGAGGAATCCTTAACACTAGGTAGTATTTCTTTAGGTATCTTTAAGATATCTAGAAGTTCTTGATCCCAAGATAAGTCTTTAATATTAAACAACATGGTTCTAGAAGCGTTAGAAACATCTGTAGCATGAACCTTGTTTTTAGATAGGTTATATAGTAACCATGTATCAACTGTGCCAAACATTAATTCTTTATCTTTCGTATCAACATTATCTAGAATCCAACGTATCTTTGATGCAGAGAAATAAGCATTAATCTTAAGACCTGTCTTATCATAAAATAAATCAGAGTAACCATCATTAATTAATTGATCGGTAATAGATGAAGATTGTCTTGATTGCCAGACTATCGCATTGTATACCGGTAGACCTGTCTCTTTATCCCATATAATGGTCGTCTCTCTTTGATTGGTGATACCGATACAATCAATCTCATTAATATCGATATCACTATTAGAGATAACTGTATTTATCACAGATAATGTTGAGAATAATATTTCACTGGCATCCATTTCTACCCAACCTGGTTGGGGTGTTATAATATCAATCTTCTTTGAAGCTAAGTTAATCACATTGCCTTGTTTATCAAAGATGATAGCTCTTGAAGAAGAGGTTCCTTGATCTAAAGCGAGTATGTATTTTTTCATAGAATCACATCCTTGTCTACATTATAACCTTAAAGTAATTTTAATGTCATAGACACAACTTATACAAGCATAATTTAGACACTAAGATTTTATTGAACGTTCGTTAGAATATGGTATAATCTTTATTGTTAAAAGGTTACTATTTGTAAAGGGGTGGTATAATGAACAAGGAAGCTATATTAGATACAAGTCTTGATTTAATCGTTGATAATGGGATTGAGAATTTCTCTATGAGAAAGCTAGCGGATATCTTAGAAGTTAAACCCGCATCTATCTATTATTACTTTAAAACGAAGGAAGAGATATTGAATGATCTCTTTCAAGAATGTGTCAGTTCTATTGTAGAAAAGAAGGCATCTTCTAACTATGTTGACTATGAAGACCATCTCTATTATTTTTTAGAGTTTGTGCAAAGTAATCGAAAGAAGTTTTTCTTTGTTATGAAGTATCGTGATAATGGTTTTTTAAACAAAGAGAGTGAAGAAAAGATCAATGCCTTGTTTAAACAAATGATTGATAAGAAAGAGCTATGTAATTTCAAATCAATGATGAATGATGTGAATGGCTTAATCTTGAAGGGTGTAGTTTCAGAGTTAGTATTTAATCCTAAACATACCTTTAGTGAAGACCAATTAAAATTATTAGTTAAAAAAATTATGAAAGCATTTAAGGAGGAATAGTATGGATATATTAATGATTTATCTTAAGAAATATAAAGTGAATGCGATATTATCAATTCTACTAGTAAGTATTTCCGCATTAACTGCATTGTTTATTCCAAAGTTAATTCAGTTTGTAGTCAATGATGGGATAATGGCACATGGAGGACCTGATGTTGAAATCATGCACCGCTATGGAATATATATGATTTTATTAGCAGCACTAGGTTTAGTATGTGGGGTTATCAACTCGGTATCGAGTGCGAGATTGTCTCAAAATATCGGTGCTGATATGAGAAGTGATGGCTTTAAAAGGGTACAAGAGTATTCTTATGAAGACATTGAAAAATTTAAAAGTGCGAACTTAATTGTTCGTTTAACAAACGATATCAACCAAATCCAAACGGTAGTCATGTTGATGTTTTCTACATTGATGAGAATGCCTATCTTATTAGTAGGTGCCATTATATTTGGTTTAACGACAATGCCCTCTTTATGGTGGACCATGCTCTTATTAATTATTATCATTGTCTTTGTCATGTTCTTAGTATTAAGAAAAATGGGACCAATGTTTGGTAAGTTTCAAATCCAATTAGATAAGATTAACTCGATTATAAAAGAGAACTTTATCGGTGCTAGAGTCGTTAAATCTTTTGTAACAGAAGAAAAAGAAGAAGCTCGATTCGATAAAGAAAACGATGCCTTAAGAGGTTTTAACTTAAGTGTAGGACGTACGATGTCAGTTGTAATGCCTTCGTTTATGTTGGTAGCTAACTTATTAGTAGCAGTTGTTATTTATTTAACAGCAGGTATCGCGACATCAGGAGATGGTAATCCAGAAGCTGTTGGACAAATGTTGACGTTTATCAACTACTTATCACAAGTTATGTTTGCTTTAATTATTGGTGGTATGGTAACCATGCAGTTTTCTAGAGCATTCGTTTCATTAAAAAGATACGATGAAATTATTAAAACACAACCATCAATTAAATATCCTGAAAAAGGGATTGAAAAACTAACTGGTGAGATTGAATTTAAAAATGTTACCTTTACTTATCCAGAAGCGACATATCCTTCATTAACAGATATCTCATTAAAAATTAATGCAGGTGAAAAAATTGGGTTAGTAGGTCCTACTGGATCTGGTAAGTCTACCTTGGTACATTTAATCTTAAGGTTGTTTGATGTAACCAATGGTGAATTGTTACTAGATGGTGTCAATATTAAAAAAATACCTAAATCTACTTTAAGAGATAATATTTCTATCGTTTTACAAAAACCAATATTATTTAGTGGAACCATCCAACAAAACTTAATCAATGGCAACGATGTTAATGAAGAAGAAATGAAAAAAGCAGCCCATGATGCCCAAGCAGCAGAGTTCATTGAAAGAATGAGTGATGAGTATGCCTCTAATGTACAAATGAGGGGATCTAACTTCTCAGGTGGACAAAAACAACGTTTATCAATCGCACGTGGTTTAATTGGTAATCCACCTATCTTAATCTTAGATGATTCAACATCTGCTTTAGATTCTAAATCAGAAAAGAAAGTTAAAGATGCTTTATATTCTAAATCTCATAAGAATGAAACAATTATTATTATCGCTCAAAAGATTTCATCTATCATCGAAGCAGATCGTGTCATTGTTTTACATGAAGGTCGTTTAGTTGGCTTTGATACTCCAGCTAACCTATTAGATAATAATACCTTCTACCAAGAGATTTATTACTCACAAAGAGGAAAGGATGGTGAAAAAAATGAACAGTAGAAGAATGGTTGATACAAGTCAAATTAAAGATGAATCAATGTCAAAAGGTCTAAAGTTTATTTATGAGTATTTAAAGAAATACAAACTTTCACTATTCATTGTACTCGTATTAATTATCGCAACGACTTGGTTACAAGTAAAAGCACCTATTTTAATGGGGAATGCGATTAATGACTTAGCAGCTTATTTAGAAGCCCATTTCAATCCAATGGTTGATGCGGGTGCTGCTCACGATACTTTTGTGGATGCGATAATTAAGCTTGTTCTAGCTTATTTAGGTACTTCCTTAGGTATATTTTTATACTCATTTATCATGGCTGATGTTTCAAGTGAAACAGGTGCTAGGATTAGATCTAGCTTATTTGATAAGTTAGAAAGACTAGCTATTCGTTTCTTTGATTCTAGTAACGAAGGAGATATCTTATCTAGATTTACCAATGATATTGATAATATATCGACCTTATTAAATCAAGCCTTTATCCAAATATTTTCTTCAATTATCCTATTAATTAGTATTGCTTGGACCATGTTTAGAGAACAAGCAACCCTAGCAAGTGTCGTTGTTGGAATAGCTTTAGTAGCAATTGTGGTTGTTACCTTTATTACTAAACAAGCTAAAAAATATGTCTCAGTCCAACAAGCTAAACTAGGTGCCTTAAACGGTTATATTGATGAGAAAATCTCTGGTCAAAAAATGATTATAACCACTGGTACAGAAGATGATACCTACCAAGGTTTTGAACCATTTAATGAAGCTTATCGTGATACAAGTAAGAAAGGTCAAGCTTATTCAAATATCCTATTCCCATTGGTATTTGGATTCTCTATGTTAGCACTAGGATCAATCATATATTTTGGTGCTTCTTACGTAGCAGCAGGTACAATAACGGTTGGATTATTAGTAACCTTCATTCAATATGTGCAACGTTTTTTCCAACCGATTACTCAAATCGTTTCACAATACTCAGTCTTTAGATTAGGTATCACAGGAGCTGGTAGAGCCCAAGAAATCTTAGATGAACCAATTGAAATTACCAACAATGATAAAAACATTATGATTGATGGAATTAAAGAGGTTACCTTTAAAGATGTTTACTTTGGTTATGAAGATAATAAACCTATCTTAAAAGATATCAATTTATTAGTTGAACAAGGTAAAAAAGTTGCTTTAGTAGGACCTACAGGATCTGGTAAAACAACCATTATCAACCTAATTAATCGTTTCTATGATGTCACTAAAGGACAAATCTTTATCGATGAAAACGAGATTAAAGATATCAATGTCGAAAGCTTACGTAAACATATTGGTAATGTCTTACAAGATTCAGTATTGTTCTCTGGTACCATTAAAGACAATATCGCTTATGGTAAAGAAGATGCAACTATGGAAGAGATCGAAGCTGCTGCAAAAGCTGCAGAAATTCACGAATATATAATGTCATTACCAGATGGATATGATACAATAGTAGACGATAGTAATTCAACCTTTAGTGTTGGACAAAAACAGTTATTATCAATTGCACGTACCATCTTAACCGATCCTTCATTATTAATCTTAGATGAAGCTACTTCTAATGTTGATACAGTGACGGAACAACACATTCAAAAAGCTATGGATCACATCCTAGAAGGTAGAACATCTCTAGTCATTGCCCATCGTTTAAAAACGATATTAAATGCGGATAAGATTGTGGTCTTAAGAGATGGTAAAATCATTGAACAAGGAACCAATGAAGAACTATTAGCTTTAAATGGTTTCTATGCGGATTTATACCATAATCAATTTGTGCAAGAGGATAACTAATCTTTAATTTCAAGGAGTCATCATGGATCAAGAAAATACATTGAATTACATACCAGGAACCGATATTGTTAAGCCTAAAGAAGTAGAGTATTCAGAGGATGTTTATCTACATAAAAGTCAACGTTATACCGAAGTACAAAAGATGATATTATCTTATGAATGTGCGGTTAAAGAATTGTTGACGAAGTTAGAAATTCTTAATGCAGAGATGGCTTTAAATACCAAGCATAATCCCATTAAATTTATGAAATCACGTGTTAAATCTTGGGATTCAATCTTAGCTAAAGCTGAGAGATATGGGGTACCAGCTGATTTAGAATCCATCCAAGAACATATCCATGATATTGGTGGAGTAAGAGTCATTGTTCGTTACATTGATGAAATCTATTTCTTAGCAGAGATGCTTGCGATACAAGAGGATGTTACCTTTGTAAGTGTTAAAGACTACATCTCAGATCCTAAGGGTAATGGTTATCGATCTTTACATATGGTTGTATCTTTACCAGTCTATTTCTCTAATGAAAAAAGAAACATAAAAGTAGAAATTCAAATTAGAACTGTCGCAATGGACTTTTGGGCATCACTAGAACATCACCTTCGTTATAAGAATGAAATCGATATCCCAGATGAAGTACATGATGAGCTAAAAGAAGCTGCGATAACAATACATGATACAGATATCAAAATGATGAAATTAAGACAAAAAATACAAGATTTAGCTTTAATAAAAGACGTAGAAAGCCTAGAAGACTAGGCTTTTTTTTATATTTGTATTTCATTTAGTTACAAAAAAGGCTATTAGATTAAGTGAATCAAATGATTGTTGTTGTGACTAATAAATTAGGGATAATTGGTTCTATCTTTTTAGTTAAAAATTGGGTAGATGATAGAAAAAAATCAAAAGAATAATCATAAATTAAGAGACCTTCAAATTTTATATATTTGGAGGTTTTTTTGTATAGTTATTAAATAAAGAATGATATTTATTTCATAAAATTACACTTAAAGTATAGATTAGTTCAACTTATGTATTCGTTTACATTTTAAGCAAAGCATTTACTATATGTATATATTGTGTAATAAAATAAAAGTATCAAAAAAAGGGGGTATTACAAATGGATAAACCAAAATTACAAGAAAAGTATCAATTGTTTATTGATGGTGCTTGGAAAGATGCATCTGATGGGGCAACATTTGATGCAAAGTCACCACAAGATGGTAGTGTTTTAGCTTCATGTGCACAAGCAACGAAGGAAGATGTTGATGCTGCAGTTAAAGCAGCTTGGGCAGCATTTCCAACTTGGAAGAATTCTACGCATCATGAAAGAGCTAAAATTCTTAACAAGATTGCGGATATCATTGAAGAGAATGCGGACTTCTTAGCAGCGGTAGAATCTACTGATAATGGTAAACCAATTCGTGAAACATCAGCAGTTGATATTCCAATGGCAGCAAAGCATTTCCGTTATTTTGCGGGTGTTATCTTTGCAGAAGAAGGAACAGCAACTGTTATGGATGATCAAACAATGTCATTGGTATTAAAAGAGCCTATTGGTGTTGTTGGACAAATCGTACCTTGGAACTTCCCATTCTTAATGATGGCTTGGAAGTTAGCACCAGTTTTAGCAGCTGGTTGTTGTACCGTATTTAAAACATCAAGTGAAACATCATTATCGGTATTAGAGTTTACTAAGTTAGTACAAGATGTTATTCCTAAAGGGGTATACAACTTAATTACTGGTTCTGGTTCTAAAGCAGGAGAGTATATCTTACAACATCCTGATTTCTCTAAATTAGCATTTACTGGTTCTACTGAAGTAGGTAGAAGTGTTGCTTTAGCAGCAGCTGAAAAGTTAATTCCAGCTACTTTAGAATTAGGTGGTAAATCAGCAAACATCTTCTTTGCGGATTGTGATATGGATATGGCGATTGATGGTCTACAAGTAGGGATCTTATTCAACCAAGGACAAGTGTGTTGTGCAGGATCTAGAGTATACGTACAAGAGTCATTCTATGATGAGTTTGTAGAGAAAGCGATTGAAGCTTTCAAGAAGGTAAAAGTAGGTCCATCATTAGATTCTAATACACAAATGGGATGCCAAATTAATGAAGGTCAAGTTCAAAAGATTTTAGGATATGTAGATATCGCTAAAGAAGAAGGTGCAACGATCGCTTATGGTGGTGAGCGTTATACTGAAGGTGAAGCAGCTAAAGGTTGCTACATGACGCCTACATTAATTACGAATGTAACTAACGATATGAGAATTGCGAGAGAAGAGATCTTTGGTCCTGTAGCAGTTGTGATTCCTTTCAAGGATGAAGCAGATGTTATTAAAATGGCAAATGACTCTGAGTATGGTTTAGGTGGAGGTGTTTGGACAACAGACATCACTAAAGCATTAAATGTCTCTAGAGCAATTGAAACTGGTCGTGTATGGGTAAATACTTATAATACAATTCCTGATGGAGCACCATTTGGTGGATATAAGACATCTGGTATTGGTAGAGAAACACATAAAGTTATCTTAGAACATTATACGCAACAAAAGAACATTATTATCAACTTAAAAGATAAACCAACTGGATTCTATCCTCAATAACAATTAAAGGACCTTCTGGTCCTTTTTTTATGAATTTTGATGTTTTTACACATAGTTTATATAATAAAAAAATTCTTTATTTTTTTAAGACTTAGGTATTGTAATAGACACAGAAAATACATATAATATTAAGAGTAAGTTAAGATTAACTTAATTTTAATTATCTAAGATACAATTAATAACAAAAGAGGAGATGATTTTAATGAATATTAATATTTTTAACACTATTTCAAAAGATCGTCTAATCATTGCTTTTGTTGGGTTATTAATAAGTCTTGGATTAATCTTAATGTCAAATTTCAACCGTATACAAGGTATTCAAGAATTTGATATTGAAAAAGCAAGAGTGGTTTCAGTTAACTTTGAGAATACTTGGGAAGATATGCATATACCAGGGGTCCAAGTAGGCTCACAAATGGTGACGCTACTTATGACAAGTGGTCCTTTTAAAGGAGAGTATGTGGATGTAGAGAATATGTTGACGCGTTTTCATTCTTATCCATTATCTGTGAATCAAAATGTTTTGGTATCAATTATGCATGGTGCTAGTGATTTAACTTCTTACAATATCACAATATCAACACCACAACGTTCAAATGTCTTATTTATTGGATTGGCTTTACTAATGGTATTGGTAGTCTTGGTTGCGAAAACAAAAGGGATCTATGCTTTATTGTCATTAGCCTTTACTTTTGTGATTGTGATTTATTTATTAGTACATGGCATCATCTTTGGAGGTAGTCCAATCTTCTTATCAATCTTATCTTCATTATTAATCATCATCTTTGTATCGGCTATGATGCATGGTTTAAATAAACAAACACTTGCATCCATCAGTGGTGCTTTTGTTGGGTTACTAGCAGCTACTTTAGCCTCATATATTTTATCTACATTAGGTCATGTCTCAGGACTACAACTAGATAGTGTTAGACAAATCTTGTATAACACACCTAGTGAGGTTGTTATTAATATCCCAAATTTATTCTTTGCGGTAGTGATCATTGCGATTACTGGTGTGATGATAGATTCATCGATATCAATCTCATCAACGATATTTGAACTAGATGCACAAAACCAATCATTGTCTTTAAAAGCTTTATACAATAGTGGGATGCAAGTAGGACGTAATATATTAGGTGCTAACTTAATTACCATGATATTGGCTTTTGTAGGTACTTCATTAGTGAGTGTCATGTTGATAATAATGTTTGGTTTTAGTCAAAGACAAATCATCAATATGGATTTGTTTGCGATCGAAATGGTTCAAGGAATGGCTGCAGCTTTAGGTATCTTAGTTGGTATTCCTGCTACTGCCTTGTTTTCTTCTTTAATATGTAAGAAGGAGGTAGGTGTATGAAAATAAATTTAAAATCTAAAGAAACTTTGTTTTTTATCTTAACAAGTTTGTTTATGGTAGTCGTTGTCTTCTTTGGGATGAGAAGTGAACTATGGAGTAACTCCAACAACAATCCGATGTTTGCACGAGCTGTTGTACTAGAGATATTAGATGATCGTGTCAATATCAATGAAGCAGGTGCTTATGTAGGATCACAACGTTTAAAGATAGAGATTATTAGTGGTCATAATAAAGGAAGTATTGTCGAAGCACAGAATATTCTATTTCCTATCGAACAAGGAGTCAATGCTTCAGTAGGAGAAAGAGTCATTGCCTTTTATGATGGCACAGGCTTTGCTCATATTCAATCGTATGATCGTAGTATCGGTATTGGTGTAGTCATTATAGGATTTATTATTTTATTAGCCATTATCTTTGGTAAGTCTGGTTTAAGAGCAGCCTTTGGACTAATCTTTACCTTTGTAACCATCATCTTTATTTTAATGCCCGGTATTACAAATGGCTTATCACCAGGTATCTTAACAATCGGATTATCTATCTTAATAGTCATTGTCTCTATTATTGCGATTATGGGCTTTAAAGCTAAAACATACGTCTCGATATTAGGAGCGATCATAGGTATTCTAGCTTATATCATCTTCTACTTTATCGTAGGAAGATTATTAAAAATAGATGGCTTTAATATATCAGATATAGATTTATTAATAGTGGCAGGATTTTCTATTGGTGCAAGAGAGTTATTGTTTACATCCATCTTGATTGCTTCTTTAGGAGGTATTATGGATGTTGCGGTATCTTTAGGATCATCGATGTATGAACTACGTTTATCTAATACATCCTTATCCGTTAGAGAACTCTTTCAAACAGGGATGAAGGTAAGTAAAGATATTATAGGTTCTTCTTCTAATACTTTAATCTTAGCTTTTACTGGTACATTCTTAGTAACCTTAATGTTACTAGCTAATACCAATGCCCAACATTTAGTCATTATTAATCGAGTAGATATAGGTATTGAAATGCTACGAGCGATCAGTGCATCAGCTGCTATGTTGGTAGTAGCACCAGCAACCGCATTATTAGGTGCCTACTTCTACTCTAAACATGTTTAGGCAATTACATCATTTATGATGATTATATATATAGAAAAAAATAAATTTCAAGGGGGAAAATACTTAATGGGAACTAGCCTTAAAAGAGTAAGGGTATTAAGTATTATCTTAACATTAATATTAATGTTAAGTTTTAGCGTTTCTATCGGAGCTAATGTGCAACGTGGAAGCGATTATCGTAATCTTAGTATGAATCCTGGTGCTACTGTCAATGAAATGCGTTTTACCTTTCATTCAGGACACCAACAAGCAAGATTAGTTATTGAAAATCCTAATGGAGAGAACTGGGTTTTATCTTCTAATGGGAGAGAAGCAGTGGCTCATGCTGGGATTGGTCCAATGGGTACAAGAACAAATCTTTTACCGACAAGACCTGGATTTGAATACTTTGTTCATCAAGTAGCTGCTTATGATTTAGCGGCAGGTAGTACTTACACTTACTTTATCGAGTGGGATGGTGGACGTAGTGAAAACAAGTCTTTTAGAACAGGTGGAAACCGTGGTTTCTCATTCTTAATTGCAGGAGATCCACAATTAGGTGTAGGCGATGGATTAAATCCATTAACACATGGTGCAGCAGCTATCGATGGTCAAAATTGGTCATCGACACTTGATATCGCAACAAGTGCTTTTCCTAATGTAGATTTCATCTTGTCTTTAGGAGATCAAGTACATTCATCTAACATGAATACGGGTAATCCAAATGCCCATGTAGCGATCTCTCAATATCGTCATGATCGTTTATTTGACAATCCTATTTTTGAAAGATTACCTTTATTACCATTACGTGGTAACCATGATGGGTGGACTTTCGATGACAACAACGCCAACATTCGTTTATGGGATATGCATTATAACTTACCTGCACCACAAGAAGTAGGTGTTACTCAAGGTAACTTCTTTAGACATAGAGGTGACTTATATACACAGTTTGATTACTGGGTAAGATGGGGAGATGTTTTCTTCTATGTCATCGATTCAAATGGTGGTAACGACGGTATTGCTCGTGTTTTATCTGGAGAGCGTTTAGCTTTCTTAGAGAATGCTTTAGAGCAAAATGCGGATGCAACATGGAAGGTTGCGACATGGCATCACCCTGCATACAGTGTATATCGTGCACCAAACATTCCTGAAAAAACACAAATTATCAATAACTTTATTCCTCATTTAGAGCGTTTAGATTTTGATATTATTTTAAATGGGCATGCCCATTCATATTCTAGAACTCATCACATGTTAGATGGTCAACCTGTCTTAGAACAAACATTCTTAGATAGTGAAGGAAACAAAACAAGTGAGATGACTAACGTAGTTTTAAATCCTAATGGTATTGCCCATTTAGATTTCAACTCAATGTCAGGTTCTGGATTCTATAATGTTTCAAATATGCCTAGATCTTATATCGCAGCATACAACCAAAACTTTATGATTAACTTTACAGTAGCAGAGACTACTGAACATACATTTACAGTAAGAACTTACCAAGTAAATAACGATAAGTCACATTCATTGGTAGATACGTATACAATTGTACGTGGAGATGAGAATGGTAATGTACCTGCAGAGGTAACTGAGTTCCCACAAAACGATGATCAAATCTTCCAAAGAATTACAACACCAGATCCAGTACAAGTAACTCATGGAACACCTGGTTTAGACTTACCAGAAACAGTTGGTATTGAGACAAACTTATTAAATAACGTTGACGGTGATACAAGTGCGATTAGACCTCCTAATGCACAAGCTGCACCGACTTCTTATGGTGAGGTAGTACGTACACCTAGAGCGAATGTTATTTGGGATATTGAAGGTTCTGATTACAATCCAGAAGAAACAGACATTCAACATTTCGTTGTTAAAGGGATTGTTCAAGAATTACCAAGTTTTGTAACCAATCCAGATAATCTTGAACTAACGACTTATATCGAAGTAACGGTATGGCCATATGGTATGGTTGAACCAGGTGAAATTGGACGTTGGATGCAAAATGAAGTAGCACCTAATGTTGGATTAGATCCATTCTTCTCATCAAGACCAGCTAATTCAATTACTGAAATTCCAATGACTTACGGT
>Ga0268261_10000248_pt1 | contig 32899 bp, 16 predicted proteins | sample TergutNc150P1_FD_190353 | JGI IMG/M metagenome (GOLD analysis project Ga0268261, IMG submission 190353) | Nasutitermes corniger P1 segment gut microbial community from laboratory colony in Florida, USA - Nc150 P1 (SPAdes) (version 2) | ecosystem: Host-associated > Arthropoda: Insects >... | reverse complement strand
TTCAGTTCAGCATGTTATTGAGAAACTGGTTATAGAAATTTCATCTGATTCTGTGTCAGTTTCATAACACATGAATGACCTCTCATATGTATTGCAATTTTTTATTGCCTGTTTCTCTCTTTATAAGTAAATTCATTCGTTCCCTTCCCGTACAGATGTATTTGTTGTAGAATGTTTCGTCATCGTCTACGAAACTCTGTTGAAATGTGTGTAAATATGTTTTGTTAAACTACAAAATTTGTTCATTATCCTTAGAAGTATCTAGCCGTATCTCTTTGTAATCCCATGCCTGTCCTTAAGTCCTCTTATCAGGTCCTAATATTACACACATATGTAGGGTCTGCATTCTTTCTTTACTGGATTAACTACACGTTTCACTTACTGGTTCAAGGAAGTGATGAATCAGAGAGAAAGAACTGGAAGGTAATTTGGTCTAACGCACTCGTTGGATCATCCTGAAGAAAGGCCGGAACTTCAGACAGAACAGCCGTTTTTCCCCCAAACGTGTAACAACGAAATATAAGTAAAGCAATTTAACCAACATTTGGAGTTGTTGATCTGTGGAGCAGATATTTTATTAATTTTCGCCAAAGTAAATATCTAAGCGTGTGAAAATATCTTTAACTGAGGTGTGCAGCAGTGTAGATTTGTAGACAATACATATTTAGATTGGTGATGAAAATTAAAATAAAAACCAAAGATCAATTATAATATCATATCTTTCACTTGATAATAGCTTTGCACATTCCCGAAGACAAAGAAAATTAATCTACATAAGAACACAACACTTAAGAAGCACAGAATGCTAGTGCCTACACGAATTTCTTTGACGATGTCAAAGATTAATTATAATTTTTTATCTTTTACTTGATAACAGTAATGCATCAGCCCGAAAAAAAATAGAATTTATGTACAAAAGCAAAACACTTCAAGAAGCACATCAATCAACTGTCTACTCAAATCTCTATGAAGATATTGAGAAATGTCCAGTACCTGAGCGTTATCACAAATTAAGCTGCAGGTTACTGTGTCTGTTGCATTGAAAGTGACACAATTCTGCCCTACATTGATGAAAAAGTAAAATTATTACCCTGAACTTTCCCAGGCACTGCCAAGTTTTCCGTCTGAAGAAATGCAAGTTGGTGGCGAGGTAGAACTGCAGAAGGAAGAAAAGTAAGGTTTAGGAAATATCCGATTTTGAGTATGCAGAATTGCAGCTTGAAATGTATTGCAGTAATTGCATAACATTCAGTTGCTCCCTCGGATGACAATCACTGAATGTCCGTTACAAGAACCGGTCAAATACTATTTATATTAAAATAAGCTCATCATTAAGGAATCTGCGTGTTTGGGAAATTAAACAGTATTTTCTCAACAAGAATGCGGTATAAACATGCATACAGATACTTACCGGTACGCACTACATTTCTGCACCATTGGGACGTACTTTCCTTCGATATATGAAATGCTACACGACGTTGAGCCATTCTAGTTGGAAGACTTTAACAACTCCATACCCCACACTCCACAGAGTAGAGTCCTTCTTGAGAAGCTTACCGTTTCTCAGCCAGTCAAGAAATTCCCCACATTTTATGGAACCCGACGTTGCATCCCCACATTCACACCTGCTCTCCAACTGTCCATATTCTTCATCAACATCTCTCTTATTCTGATGCACAGTGCTGACATCTGGCCATTTAAAACACTAAAAACACAAAAGAATACACCACAAACCCACTTCAAATTTACCACAAGCACAAAATTTGTTTTTTAATATACTCTTCCTAAAAACATGAACCGTATCTTTAAAGACAATAAAATTGTTGGTCTTTGTAAGGAAGACGGTGTGTTTACTGTGAGTTAGGTGTATCACTTGGACAAATTTGAGGCTTCATAGGGATAATTAAACTCAGTTATACGAAGCTCCGTACTTAGCTGACTCACTGCTCTGCATTTTGTTTTGATATAATTTAGCTTCCCTACATAGCGCCATTTTGTAATACCTTACAAACCACTTCGGTGTTTTCATTACAAGAAATGTGTTTTCGTTTCGTTTTGGCGATTCTTATACGATAAATATCAAAGGCGCATGATTCAGAGTACTGAAACAAATTTCAGTCGGGCATTTGTGTTGACGCTAAACATATAAACAAATACGTTATAACAGACTTACACGTTTGCAAGAAACACCGTAAATTCAGTCAAACACAACAATTGTATATTTCAGCTTTAATTTAACAACATGTTTCGGCCTGACAGGCCAAAATCACTTTGACGGAAAATAAAAGAATCGGTATTTGTTATTCTTTGTGGATAACAGTCTAGTATGCAGGGTGCATACCAGACAGTACCTGAACTCTATTCCTGTTCGTTACCGTTATTCATGCTTTTAGTTGTGATTGTCTGCAGAAATCTGTTGCACTTTCACACTAGCAGTTGAAGGCGACAGTTGACAGTTGTTGACTTTTATGGTGGAACAGAAGCTTAGATCAGAATCACATAATCAAAAAATGCTCATTCTCAGCTTCAGTACTACCGTAAACTAACTCAGGGCCTGTCCAGGGCTGCAATGGAATTGCTTTACGTTTACCTTTACACGGAACGATGAAAGTAATTCTGATTTCCATCCTGTATGGCAGCCTTTTTGTTCGGACGCAGCCTGCCTGTTCAATGTTTTTCGTAGTATACGTGTAAGGAAAAAAGTGTAGCAGTATTTGTAGGATGATATTAAAAACATGTATAAGAAAGGCAGTGTGTGTATTGGATCCAGCTGGCTTAGAAGAAAGCCAAATTCTGGATTTCGTAAAAAGTACAAATTTATTTCCATAATAGGCGGAATGTAGCGATCGGCATTTGTAAGTAAGATTGCAGAGTGAATGTAATTAGGACTGTAACAGAGTGAAATTAATATTAATGTGTTACCGAGAGTTATTGGTGACAGATGTGACTAAAATATTTTGGGGTTTGTTTGTGTTTTGTATAGAAGTTTATATTTGAATGTTTTAAGTCGACATTTGTTTAATTTTTTTATAAACATTGCAATTCAATTGAAAGGCTTTTTGCTCTCTAAATTTACAGAAACCTTCAGTCCAATGTGTATTTTATCATGAAGTTGCATTTAAGAATCACACACGTCCACCTGAACTGTTTATCTTTAGTTTGTACTGTTTATCAGTGTGATAAGTAGGACAGGTGCAAGACAAATCAACGATGTTACATAATTCTATGTCTCCTGTACTTCTCACATGACACAAACAAATTACTTACATACTTACTCACTCCATGCAACAGAGTCAGTCTTGAGATTCTAACAGGATTTCAGGTAGTTAAGAAATTTCCCGCAATTTAGGAAATCCGAAATTTTATTATCGTGGCACAAGTACACGCCACCTGTCTCTAGCCTGAGCCAGCTCGACCCAGTCCATACCCCAACATTTCAATTCCTTAATTTCCATCATAATATTAGTTTCCCATCAACACTTGGTTCTCCCAAGTGGTCTCTTTCCTTCAAGTTTCCCCACCAAACCTCTGTACACTCCTCTCCTCCCCCCATACCAAGTTTAATGTATTAACGTAACTGTTGTCTCTATTATTAGCAACATGTGAAGGTACAAGTCCTATAAACAATTGAAGACGAACACCGCTTGTTGTTGTTATATCAAAAAGTAACATCATTTGGTGCTAGATTGGTTTTGGTTTTCGGTTTCAAATTTCGGCTTTTTACCTCCGGTACCCATTGAATAGTAAGCTCCGAGGGCTATATATAACATTTGTGTGGTATTGCCGTTGCTACAAATAGAACCAAGCCTGCTCGGTATTACAATCCGTACCCTGGTAACTATACTGAATATGCTAAATGACCTACCATTATTAGCAAGTTTGTGGTTTGTTTTTCCTGGTTCATACGATGGAAAAGGCGATACATGGAACTGCATTCATTCAGCAAAATAATTATTTCCTGCCTACTAAGTCTGGTTAGCAATTTGAGACCACTACCAGTATTTTAACGTGAAATGTACGCCTATTGATTGTGACCATCTGTTCCTGCTTATCTATTCAGTTTATTTGTCATTAGACGGATTCGCAAGAAAGCGAAAAGCGATTATTGGCTTCGTTAGGTGTGTCTGTCTGAGCGTCCGTTTGTCCGTTTGTCCGCTTGGAGGAACTCGCCTGATAACGGACTAATTTTCATAAAATTTCATATTTCGATAATCCGAAAATGTGTCTACAGATCAAGTATAAATTAATTCTTAGAAGAAAAATACTATTTTCATGAACGTCTTTCTACTGTTATGATAACACCATGCTAAATTCTTCTCAGGTTGAGAAGATTTTCAGAAAAACTGTAGAGAAAATCCGAACAAATCTTTTATATTCAATAAAGCTTCTCCGAAATTCGTGCAGTTTATAAGACAATGTTCCAAAAGGCAGTGCAGCACGACACGCAGCTGACTGCTATGTATTACGGCACATAGAAATGAGATTTAGAATTTGGATAAATAAGGCTACAGACAAAAACTTAGATTATGTAAGAGTTACTTTTTCTACGCCAAAAATTGTTACGCGAAAGAGCAATAAGATACCTTATTTGTGCCTTACCTCTCCTATTTAGCAGTTTGCAAACCCAGCAGTTGATAAGTCTATAATGGTTTTAAACATCCTACACACCAATCCACAACACATAGCGGTAATATACAGCAGTGTTTTGGTAACGTAGTGATGGGAAAGTTTTGTGGTTTTGATACTGCAGAAGGTCACATAACAACAGCTTAAATGCATTCCTGTGAAATATCCAGATAACAATTGCACGTACTTAACGCACCATATAAGCACTATCATTCAACACTGAGTGCTGGAATTTCACAGTGCAGTGGAGTTTTAAAGAATGTACAAAACTGTACATACCTTCAGGTTTTAACTGAAATTAAGAGAGCAATATAATTTAATACCCTAATTTCTATTTAATTTTTATTCAATTTGACACGCAAAAGAAATTAAGCCGCCATACAAACGAGTGCATTAGTGAAAACTGATATGCAAGTGGAAAATATTTCAACCTCTTTACCCACAGACCTCTAGGAAAAAAAGGACAAAAGAGTCATTCATACACAGCTGGTTTATAGCTATATATCAAACTACCTGCTGCTGGCAGAAAGGGAGGTTCACTGTTCATTGTATAGCGGAATAATAACATAGAGTATTTTGTATATATATTTTTTTACATAATTTACGTTATCGCAGGATAAAGTAATATATATATATATATACTTGTATGTACTAATTTGACACAGAAACACCACAGAATCTATGATTCTTGGGAAATATGTGGGTAGTGAGTCGCAGTGTGCCCTTGACCAGTGTATAGTATTAACTGCCAAAGCACCAAACGTAATTCACCACAAAATCCAATATCTGTAATCGCCGCACTACCTACAGTCATATGAAGAGCTGTGAGTGTACAGTGAGGATTGTGGTCGGATGTAACAGCTGCTGTATTTACATAGCTGTAATGTTCTGCAGTACGGTAAGGAATGTCAGTGTTGTTCAGCTAATTTCAGCATGTTATTGAGAAATTGGTTATAGAAATTTCATCCGATTCTATGTCAGGTTCATAACACATGAATGACCTCTCTTATATATATATATATATATATATATATATATATATATATATATATATATATATCAATTTTCCTGACCAGTTTCTTTATCAGTAAATTCATTATTTCTCTTTCCTACAGATGCATTTGTTGTAGAAGATTTTGTTATCTTCTACCTAAATCTGTTGTAATATGTGGTTCATATGTTTTATTAAACTGCAAATGTGTTCATTACCCTTAGTAGTATTGAGGCAAATAACTTTGCAATCACTAGTAAATATACATAGTCATGCAATTTAGTGCTAAGAATTTGCCATTCTTAACAAAATCACCCGCTACACTCAGACCAAGACCTGATGGTAATGGACATCTAATTATCGTGGTCTTACAATTCACTTCACTAGCATAGTAATAATAATTATATAAGCAGACCGGACAACATGTTAACTGTTATTTTAATACATGTACCGTGCATTATTTATTATTTTGTGCTACCTTCAAATTATGCACAATTTATTTACAAATGGTCAAATTCCTACATTTTTCGACATTATCATGTCATCCTCGGGGAACTCATAATACCTTACCAAATTAAGCAAATATTTTAAATGCAGTTGTTAGTAATACAATTTAAAATAAATATATTTCACATGGGAATTATGCAGGTTCTCAGTATAGCTGTTGAAATATCAATTAAATAATATCTTTGAAATTTTTGAATTATCATATTTACAATACAATAGGCTAAAATTTAAAACCGAATTTCACGTTTCGTAAGCAAATACATAAAGTTCATATTCTTCTACGTTATGCCACAGTGTCAATGTGTAGATTTCTCTCGACGTCTTCAGACCACTAAATCGTCTCGACACTCATGAACAGCGTCATATAAACCACATACTCGACTTTAACAATCTGATCGATTGCCAATGTCGTTATATAAACACAAATAAATAAATACTTATATATATATATATATATATATATAATTGCAATCGCTCACAGCAGTTACATTATATAAGCAGTCCGTTCCAGTTGATACCTATAGCACAACATGTGTTTAGTGGCGGAGAGTAAGAAGTGGCAGCGTGTAATTTGTATATTTAATATAGCAATCTGCTTGTTTAATGCTGGCTGACAATTAAGGAGCAGTTGCTAGACAGTCGGCATTCAGCAGCAGTTGGCAGGCAGCAGTCAGTTGGCAGGCAGCAGTCAGGTGGCAGGCAGCAGTCAGTTGGCAGGCAGCAGTCGGTTGGCTACGAAATGCATAAATTTGGCAGAGGCCATCCAGTTGTGTTTGGAGTACAATGATAAAATAATGTTACAAATATACTCAGTTTAAAACAACAATATAATTACTATATTAATGGCTATTATTTTCGGCAATAATGACCATCATCAGGTCATTTCACAAACACCCTGCACCAGACTGTTATGATTTTTAATTACCTGATGATGGCCAATATAGCCGAAGCTAGAAGGTATTTATTTAATAAATAAATTGATGAGTTGTATTTGTTACATTTATGATTTTATTTTATCACTGCACGAACTGGATGCTGATATTGTCAATAGGACAGACCGACTGTATACTTGTGCAACAGAGAGTGGGTCAAAGTAGTGACAAGACTGAAAGCATTACTGGTAGTAAATATTGATTGGTGATTTGTGATTGAGTTAAATTTGTGTTATTACTAATCAACCATTTTGCTGTATGAACTGAGCGGTGTCCCATGTATTACATACATTACAATTGTGTAAACTGTATACCATATACGCAGACAGCTTGCAAACTGTACGGCATAATGAGACACTAAGAAGGGGGATTAAAGATGTCGAAACACGCATGTCATATAAGCCCATATAACATGTAGCGTATAAATCAGTTTGTCTTATAAATCCAGCCGATATATCGCAGCACAGACAGTAACCTACAGTAGGTACATACAGAAGAAAATACTGGTTGTCCACATCAGACAGGGGGACATTTGAATAAATGCTACATGCACTGTCCACCCAAACACGACTGATCAAGACTGATCAAAATTCCATTCCTTGCCTTGGCCTACAGTACATCTATAGTAGGTGTGTAAGTAGTATGTAACTGTTGTTTGTATGAGTGTGAGATTTGTACCTCAATTGAGAGACCAAGTGTGACAGAGTGTGTTTGAGAGAAATATATTTCAAGGTGGGTATTTGGACGTACATAGAGGAAGTGGCAACAGGACTGGATGGAAGAGTACAATTGGCAGTTTTGTGATTAGTAAGTCAACAAACAACGTAAGGACAATGTGAAAGAATGAGGCGTGACGATGCAACTAAAAGAATAGTAGGTTATTGTACAGAAGTTATGGATGAAAATTACAAAATGTAAAGCTTCATTAGGAAGTTAATTTTCTCAGACAGAAGAACGAAACATAATATACGGTAGAAATGTCGTGTTAAATATGTGGAATGTACTCATCTCGCTTAGGATATTTGACAGAGAGTGGATATAAAACATTCCGTTTGAAGAAAACACAACGGATTTATTTCACTCTCTGCTAATAATTATGTACTCTGGTCCATTAATAAGGATGAATTAATATCCATTATTAAAGTGCCAATCTATTTAATACAACAGGAAACTTATAATCAATAAATCATAACAATTTTACTCCCATTCATTCTTGCAGCAGTCAGTCGGTCTATGAAGATTTCTCTTCACGTTCAGCTGAACGCCTTGCGGTTGGTCCACTTAAATTAACCAGTTGTGATCGCATAACCACAAGCACAAAATAAAATGCACCATGCCTGTCCTTATGTTCTGTTATTAAGTGCTGATATTACACTTTGTAATTATGGTTTGTTTCCTTACTTTTCGGGATAAGCCAAATGCTTTCAACTACTTGGTTAAGGGAGATGAAATTATTTTGTCTGACAAGAACACCAAACACACACAGATAACATAGACATGCGGCCACATACTGCATAATAATACAAACTCGAAGAAAGCAAATCGGCGGGAGGAATAGTAACGGCACAAAACACAGCGAAGGATCCCCTGAAGATGGTCTTAAAAAAAGACCAAAAAATGTGGGGGTTTTATACTAACAAACACGTTTTTAACATTTTATTGCTTTTAAATGTTGAAGTGATTGTGTATTCAAGTGTGAATAGTGCATGAGTTGGATTGCATAACAAGTGTGGCAACATGCACGGTGCGACATTTAAGACTGCTAAACCTTCTTTCCTTAGACATATTCGAAGATAAATATTGTAGCAGGCTACCTGAGATCGAACATAAGGTCTGACATACAGGGATAAAAACAAAATTATTTCTAGTATTCTGTGTAAAGCTAAATTTAGTGTCATCCCATTAAAATCCTGGACAGGCCCTGAGGATTCCAAGAACGTGAGACTCGCAGATTTCAAGACAATCGACACATGAAGGTAATAGGGTTGTCAGCCCTACACACCGACTGCATTTACCCACAAGGATATATTCCTGGTACTCATTTCTGTTACGGGCTTAGTCGACCACAAATCATATTGTGGTCGGAAGGATTAAATGAAAAATTCCAATGAAACCATCGGGAATCGAACCCGCAACCTTCCACTTTGTAGCGCAGTGCCTCAACCAATTGGGCCACCCCATGCCCCTTATCGTTTGTTTGATAGCTATTTTCGTAGGAATGAAAGTTTACAGTTGAAGAGAAGCTGACAGTGGACAGTCTGTATTCTATAATTATGTGATTCTGACCGAAGTATCGGTTACACCATAAAAGAAGCCAACTGCTAATTGTCGCCTTAAACTTCTAATGTGAAGTTCTAACAGCTTTCTGCAAACAATCGCTATTAAAGGCAGGAATAAGGGTAATGGCCTGGATCAGATATCAGGTACTTTTCCACTTAACGGTATTCATCTTTGTGGTGTGTCTGCTGCCAATGCAGTTCTGTTGAGGTACAGCAGGCACTTGGTTGGTAGTTGCAAAATAAACGGATTATACCTTACATACTTTGAGATAGATAATTACGTGCTTGATTAATATCCAGAACGTAAAATATTCCCTCAGTTCAACTTAGATCTACTCTTAACTCTCAGTCTGTACCCCACTGTCCACCTGCTAACTTCGCCTGATTCGTATATCGTTAGACAGTTACTTACTGGCGACCGACAAAATTAAGCTGTTAGTATTTATTAGTGTGGATGTGCTTTTAAAATATTTTATGCCGTATAGCATTTCTGTAAATATCAATTTTATTCAAATTCCGCAGTGCTGTTCATTGTTTTGACACTATAAAAGTAAATGGCTGCTTTAGTAGGCTTTATGTAAAGCGGAAACCAACTTTCCCTGTGCTTTTGAGCAAGAAAGTTGCTGCACTATACTGAACTTGAAAAATTCCAAAAAACCAAACCCTTTAGATGGTATACGAGAATTAACTCACGCACTCCAAACCACCAGACACATTCGGCTCTCTCGGACAGCAGTGCTGTTCTTTCATTCATTGACACTTCCGCTCTAACCTAAAATTCTACTTCCTACAGGAGAACGGGCCGTAGTACTCATATTGTATTGTAGCAACCAATTACAATAACACAAGTAAAATATTTCAAGTCCCTAACCAACATTTTAGGGTCATAACTTAAGTAGCGCTAGTGTCGCTACCGACACACAACTTTAGATTCCGCCATGTTGATATTATTGATTGATGGAAAATAAAACTTATAGGGCAGTGTAGTGGTGACCTTCAAATATACAAGATTCTTATATAATAAAAATCGGTCAACTGTCTCTATAGAAGATGCTATAGGACACACAGGGAGCATGGAGAGACAAGGGGTTAACGCTTGCCTTGCAGGAAAGGAAACGATTCTAAAATACAAAATGTAATATTACCATAGTGTGTTTGTGCAACTGTTCGTCTGTACATAGAATTCTGATTGGTAGCAGAAAGTGGGGAAGCTTGAAACTTTTCTGAAACTGCATTATTTACAGAATGATAAGCAACAAGATGGCGGCAGTACAAAAGTGTGCCTAAAATTTTGCTTTTGACGATAATACAAATTTGGACTGGGCAAGTGAAATTTGTTACGGAAGTAAATAATATCAATTTTACGCACTATATTCAAAAAAATTCTTTTAAATTATTTAAACATGAGACAATATTAATCCATTCTGTGTCACTCATATTTTTGGTCAAAAAGTAATGCAGTTAGATAAATTAATATACCCTGTTTATCTAAGTTCCATAGGCCCACAGTGACAATCTATTGGCTGGATTATGGAGGAATCAAGGGTGGAAGTTCGGAAAGTGTAAGCAATTTTCCTTAACCCCAAAATTTGCGGACGAATTCTGGCACCAACAAAGTATCCTACTGAGTAAATTTACCGTGGTAAAGCGACCAGAACGTGAAGTTAACACCTCCGTTTCTACTGTGTCGAGGTTGAGAATTAGTGCAGTCATGGCGTGGTGGTCATAAGAGCAATGAAGTCACCATTACGGTTGTTTCTATTTTAAACTTTGTAGCTTAAAGAAAATTACAGAACACAAATGTACAGCTGTCAGTATCAGCAACATGTAGCTGGGAACAGCTGCTGTGTATAGAGCAGGTACCGTGGGTTAATGGGAGAAAAATATACAGCTGCTGTGTATAGAGCAGGTAGAGTTGGGTTAATGGGAGAAAAATATACAGCTGCTGTGTATAGAGCAGGTAGAGTGGGTTAATGAGAGATAAATATACAGATGTGTATAGAGCAGGTACAGTGGTTTAATGTGAGGAAAATATACAGCTGCTGTGTATAGAGCAGGTACAGTTGGGTTAATGAGAGAAAAATATACAGCTGCTATGTATAGAGCAGGTACAGTGGGTTAATGTGAGAAAAATATACAGCTGCAGTTTATAGAGGAGGTAAAGTGGGTTAATGGGAGAAAAATATACAGCTGCTGTGTATAGAGCAGGTATAGTTGGGTTAATGGGAGAAAATTATAGAGCTGCTGTGTATAGAGCAGGTAGAGTGGGTTAATGAGACATAAATATACAGATGTGTATAGAGCAGGTACAGTTGGTTAATGCGAGGAAAATATACAGCTGCTGTGTATAGAGCAGGTACAGTTGGGTTAATGAGAGGAAAATATACAGCTGCTATGTATAAATCAAGTAAAGTGGGTTAATGTGAGAAAAATATGCAGCTGCTGTTTATAGAGCAGGTACAGTGGGTTAATGTGAGAACAAAATAAAGCTTCTGTTTATAGAGCAGGTACAGTGGGTTAATTGGTGATAAATATCCAACAGACGAGTGAAACCCTATATTAAATATATGAGAGATTTTGATACAAGATTTTCGTTACTTGATTGGTTTTCGGATATTTGTTAATGTTGCATCAACTGTTGATTTTAGTGAGTTTCCAGAATATGATTCTACTCTACGTCTGTGTCAGAAGGTATTGTAAGGTGACACTTTGCAATTTGAGACATGAGTATTATCCGAATGATATGTGGTTGTTGTTTTGTTCTATCATTGTGTGTTGCAATTTGTTATCACTTATGGCTCTTATCCTTCATTTTTCAAGGCAAATTTTACGTTAATCAAAATAAATGGAGGCAACAAATAAAAATGTTTTTTCAAAGAAACATAACAGGGTGTGTGTTTACGCTTAAATACAACAATCCCTGCCTCTTTACTGTCTTTAGAAAGATGAAGTTCACAGGTCTGATTGACGCTTCATAATGCTACAGTGTTAGGGAATGTCGAATTGAAGTTGCGGGAAGGAGAGGGTTTGTGGGAGGATAATATTAAAATGAATATTTGACAATAATGTGTCAGGATACGACTTGAATAAACTGTTTGTGCAGCGTGTTCAGTTTGCAGATAATGGTATTAACCACTCAAAATTTAAGGTTTGATTTGTCACAGCTTCATCTGTAATGGTTAATTTAAGGGCAAAATATAAATTATTAAAAGTGAATGTGTCAAAGCAGAATCCAAAGACCGATACAAAATTTCTGTTTCCTTGGAGCAAAAAGTTCACAGTTGCACTTGAAAGTGTTGCCAAACACGCAGGCCTTATTATTGTCTTGATTATAGAAGTATAAAACCTTTAACCGGTATTACATATTTTACAATAAATATATCTACCTGAGGACCTCTTCTATATTGGACGAAACAGAAAATGTATTATTTTCACCCGGTTATTCCGAAAGTCACAAAAATAAAGAATACCAGCAAAATATTCGAATCAAATTATAATGTTAATCTTTTATGTTTAATGTTCTAACTCCATACCAATATTAAACTATCGCTCTTACTAAACAGCCTATTTGATAGAGAAGGAATACGGAAAGAAGAATTAGCTGCTTCACCCAAATAAAATCTTCCATTCAAATAAAACCAAAATGCCATTCTGTCTGTCTCCGCATTGTTATATATTGTTCCTTTCTTGCGTAAAAAGCAAATTAGTACTTTGTTATATAGAACGATTCATATATGGACTTTTCTGTATATGCTGAATACGAACTACAAAGTTTAGAAATCACTTTCAATGTAAGATATGATGTTTTATTTGATATTTAAAGTTTCACAATAACTGTCCTCATATATAAAATGTCACAAATCACATTTCCGAAACAGCTGAATGAGGAAAAGCAGTAGAATGACAGAAGGAGTTGGGATAAATGAAGTTGTTAGAGAGAGGCACTAATACGCACGTATATTACAGGGAAACAGGAAACAATATGGTGTTATAGGATCCTAGGAAACGTTCTTTCGTCCTTCTGATAGGTTTAGGTTAAAGGCAAGACAGAACGTTGCGATGTGAGTCTATAAAACTCGTTTAAAAATATGAATATATCCTAATTTATTTCCCAGTTAACAGATGACCTACTGTAACCTTATTATAAAAATCAACAAATAAATGCGTTACATGGGGATATCCACAGTTATACGTGAAAAAAAAGCGGAACACATAAACAGACTATGAGGGCAAAATGTGGATTTATTTTTGTTACACCCGGTATCAAGCTGCATACATTACACCAGTAGGTGCCACTGTCATTTATAGAAGGTTAACACAACTGCCCTACGCTTCTCAGACGTGGTTCGATATTGCAATTGGATTTGTCATTGGAAGTAGATAACGTCATTATTCTCAGTACGGAAAGGTAAATAACTAATTGTTATACCTACCGATTTAAGCAAACCACAGTACAATACACTTGCAATATAACTTTATTTAACGTCGTGAATTTGTACTGCAGTACTGTGTTACTGCTTATTGTAACATAAATTAACCTGCAACCGAAGAAAAGTTATATATTCTTTCAGTTAATAATATTTGTTTATTTCTGGATGTGACAGTATGTAGTGTGGCAGTTAGTGTTACAGTACGTAGTGTGGCAGTTAGTGTGAAAGTATGTAGTGTGGCAGTTAGTGAGAGAGAAAGTTGTGGGGTAGTTAGTGTGACAGTATGTAGTGTGGCAGTTAGACAGTGTGCAGTGTGCCAGTTAGAGGGACAGTATGTAGTGTACTACTTAGTGTGACAGTATGTAGTGTGGCACTTAGTGTGAGATTATGTAGGGTGGCAAATTGTGTGACAGTATATAGTTTGGCACTTAGTGTGAAAGTATGTAGTGTGGAAGTTAGTGTGTCAGTATGTAGTGAGGCAGGTAGTGTAACAGTATGTAGTGTGGCAGTTAGTGTGAGAGTAAGTAGTGTGGCAGTTAGTGTGACAGGATGTAGTGTGACACTAAGTGTGACAGTAAGGAGTGTGGCAGTTAGTGTGAAAGTATGTGGTGTGGCTCTTAGTGAGACAGTAAGTAGTGTGGCAGTTAGTGTGACATTAGGTAGTGTGGCACTTAGTGTGTCAGCATGTAGGGTGGCTGTTAGTTTGACAGTATGTAGTGTGACAGTTAGTGTGACAGTATGTAGTGTGGCGGTTAGTGTGACTGTATGTAGTGTGATAGTTAGTGTGACAGTATGTAGTGTGGCAGTTAGTGTGAGTGCATGTAGTGTGGTATTTATTGTGAGATTATGTAGTGTGGCAGTTAGTTAGTGTGTAGTGTGCCAGTTAGTGTGAGAGTATGTAGTGTAGCAGTTAGTGTGACAGTATGTAGTGTGGCAGTTAGTGTGAGAGTAAGTAGTGTGGTAGTTAGTGTGACAGTATGTAGTGTGGCAGTTAGTTAGTGTGTAGTGTGCAAGTTAGTCTGACAGTATGTAGTGTGGCAGTTAGTGTGAGAGTATGTAGAGTGGTAGTTAGTGTGAAAGTATATAGTGTGGCAGTTAGTTATTGTGTAGTGTGCCAGTTAGAGTGAGAGTATGTAGTGTGTCACTCAGTGTGACAGTATGTAGTGTGGCACTTAGTGTGAAATTATGTAGTGTGGCACTTAGTGTGACAATATATAGTTTGGCACGTATTGTGACAGTGTGTAGTGTGGCAGTTAGTGTGACAGTACGTGTTGTGACAATTCGTGTGAAAGTATATAGTGTGGCACGTTGTGTGACAGTACGTAGTGTGGCACTTAGCATGACAGTATGTCGTGTGGCACTTAGTCTGACAGTAAGTAGTGTGGCAGTTAGTGTGACAGTATGTAGTGTGGCAGTTAGTGTGACAGTATGTAGTGTGGTAGTTAATGTGACAGAAAGTAGTGTGGTATTTAGTGTGACAGTATGTAGTGTGGCACTTAATGTGACAGAAGTTAGTGTGGTATTTAGTGTGAGAGTATGTATGATGGCACTTAGTGTGACAGTATGTTGTGTGACACTTAGTGTGACAGTAAGTAGTTTGGCAGTTAGTGTAACATTATGTAGTGTGGCAGTTAGTGTGACAGTATGTAGTGTTGTATTTATTGTGAGTATATGAAGATTAGCACTTAGTGTGACAGTATGTACTGTGGCACTTAGTGTGACATTACGTAGTTGTGACATTTAGTGTGACAGTATGTAGTGTGGCAGTTAGTGGGACAGAATTTAATGTGGTATGTAGTGTGACAGTATGTAGGATGGCACGTAGTGTGACATTATGTAGTGTGGCACTCAGTTTGAAAGTAAGTAGTGTGGCAGCTAGTGTTAATGTATGTAATGTGGCAGTTAGTGTGACCGTATATAGTGTCGTATTTAGTGTGACAGTATGTAGGATGGCACTTAGTGTCACAGTATATAGTGTGGCACTTCGTGTGACATTAAGTAGTGTGGCAGTTAGTGTGACATCATGTAGTGTGGTAGGTAGTGTAACAATATTTAGTGTGGCAGTTAGTGTGGCAGGATGTAGTGTGGCAGTTAGTGTGACAGTAAGTGGTGTGGCACTAAGTGTGACAGTAAGTAGTGTGACAGTAAATGTGACAGTATTTATTGTGGCACTTAGTGTGACACTAAGTAGTGTGTCAGTTAGTGTGACACTATGTAGTGTGGCACTTAGTGTGTCAGAATGTAGTGTGGCAGATAGTGTGACAGTATGTAGTGTGACAGTTAGTGTGACAGTAGGTATTGTGGCGGATAATATGACAGTATGTAGTGTGATAGTGTGACAGTGTGTAGTGTGGTAGTTAGTGTGACAGTATGTAGTGTGGCAGTCAGTGTGATAATATGAAGTGTGGCACATAGCGTGAGAGTATTTAATGTGGCAGTTAGTGTGACAGTATGTAGCGTGGCACTTATTTTGACGTTACATAGTGTGGCACTTAGTGTGCATCTGTGTGACAGTATATAGTGTGGCAGTTAGTTTGCAACTGTCTGAGGGGACTTGCTTTGTGACAGTGTGGTATTTAGTGTGACAGTATATAGTGTGGCAGTTATTGTCCAACTGTCTGAAGATACAGGCTGTGTGACATTTTTCAGTTTGGCAGGTAGTGTGCAACTGTCTGAAGGCACTTACTGTGTGACAATATATAGTGTGGCAGTTAGTGTGAACTGTCTGAAGGCACTTGCTGTGTTACGGTATGTAGTGTGGCAGTTAGTGTGCAACAGTCTGAAGGCACTTGCTTTGTGACAGGATGTATTGTGACAGTTAGTGTGCAACTGTCTGATGGCACTTGCTGTGTTACAGTATGTTGTGTGCCAGTTAGTGTCCTACTGTCTGAAGGCACGTGCAGCCTCTGTCTTCAAGACAGAGAAATAAAGAGCGAATAAAAGTAATAGTACTGATGCCCTTTGACCCTTTCACAGCTAACTGTCTGTCATTTCGCTATATGTAAATCTGTGAACCACAATTTACCATCCTGCTTTAATTGTTACAGTTATTTTTATGTTATGTCATTGCCTGTTGGAATTCTCAATTCGTTACTGCAGCCACAGACATTGTCCTGTTATCAGATTTTGTGTTCAGCCATCTTACAACGTACCGTGTGTACTGCGGTGTCGTTGCCTGCCAACTGATATTCACACTTCTCAGAATTTTTTTAGGTAGCCTCTTGTGTACGGAACTGTCACGTCTGAGAGCACAGAAATATACAGTTGTTTGGATAAGAGAGACAAAAATTCATCTTCTTCTATTTGTTTAAAACACTACGGAACAATTACAAACACACGCAATCAAACACTTCTCTAAAACAAAGGAAAATTATTACACAATATTTTATTAATCCTTTAAACGTCGAATTAAAACCCATCTGATATTTCCTGGTATTATTAAGAGCTCAACATTTTCTCCAAATTAGCCAGATAAGGGTTAAGATCAGTCACATTAAATACATCATTTTCTACATAAATACTGTCTTCTTACAATTAAATAAATCCCACGCTCTTTGCTGAAACAAAAATTAAAAACCCGTACCTTATTCATATTTACCACAATTTTACCAAATTATAATGCACAATTCTTAATCCCAAAGTATGAAATCAATTGGTATTTAACACAACATATCATGTGACTTGTTAAAGAGGACTGCCTGTGAAAGGATACTTTAGTTTCAAGACATGACATTAAAATTGACCACAATACTCTTCCTTTGTATTGTTTTTGTGTCAGTCATTCAGCACAACAGGATATCATCATTATAATGTCAATAGCTATCATCCTCTTATCCAGGGTGACTGTGGCGAATATGCTTAAAAAGAATTTCAGCGTAAAAAAATAAACACACTTTTTACTAAACTTTATTTCGTCACACGTCATCACAATGCAGTGTGTGTAACAAATGCACACAACAAACTTCACCAGACACACACATTCGATAGCCCTATACATTTTTACAATTAACAGTACACTGTCTTATACTGTCATACACAAATTGCTTCTGTTGTCATCTGAGACGTAAGATTGACGTAATATCTTTATTAGTGAATAAGAGCATAAATATTCCATAAACTTTCTATACTCTTCAGACAGCGGTACGGTGTAGTGAACCGACTAAATAGCAGCATATCAACTGAAATTATATGTGTCTGCAAAACAACTCCTTAACAGCTACACAAAACTGAATATCTGGTATTTTATTTATAAACCATTTTGCAAAGAATAACATCTACTTCTCTGTGGTTACCACATTTAATTTCTTTACACAATGAAAACTGATATTTGCTTCAACAAGATTTTATTAGGACCAGGAACGCAATTTTTCTTCTAAGCAATTTCTAATTTTCCCTATTACCATTGCAGTTTGCCTTCATTTGGTTCATTTATTTGTATGTAACGTTGCTGTCAATATCTGACTAACAATAGCGCCGTATGATGAGATGAATTGGGAAGGACGTGAAAGGAAATTCTTTGTCAATTTTCATGTAATATCTCAACGTTGAAGATGTAGTCACTGAGGAAAATCACAATGTAATATATTAATTATAGATGGTATGTGGGCCTGTGACAGGAAATTCGGCCCTGCGACAATACAACACTACCAAATTGACCGCGATTATTATTGTGAAAAGTCCCTCTAAAATTTGTTCTGCACGTACATTGCTATTGAATATAAATAATTATTCAATATTCTACGTGGCCATACTAACAAATTTGTAGGTTACAATAGTGTCACTTCTAAGAAAAAACTCCTGTTATCTGTCCTGGATTTTCGATAAGTCATGTTCTACTTACTTGGACATTGTGTGATGCGAAGTTTCCAGTATCTTCTTAAAGATAAGAGCAGCAGTTATTTTTTGGTTACTTTAAGTATTCTTTCTTAATGTACATAAAACCTGCGTGTCGCCAGCAGTGTGCAGAGCTGTTCTGAAATAAAAGAATTATAATGAATTAAAGTTAAATATTTGGCTCTGATCCTGAACCTGTTAAACCAATCCATGTAAGGGGACTATCGAAGCGGTGCATACATACTTTTGTGGAGAGACTTCTCAATGTGAAGAAAAGTCAATACTTCAGTCTGAAGATTAATATTTGTTTCCCAAAATACACGGCGTCATATCTTAGAAAACAGGCAGTTGCACACACTGAAGTTTGTATACTGTTGAAAATTATTACAGGGTAGAGGGGAAATGGCGGTTCTGACTGCAGTTACTGCAGTACTGTTACATCACAGTGCTATGGATACATGGACTGACTGTAGTGTTGTTAGTACAGGGTAGAGGGAAATGTCAGTTCTGTCTACAGTTACTGCATTACTGTTACATCACAATGATGTAGATATATGGACTGACTGTATTGTTGTTAGCACAGGGTAGAGAAGAAATGGCGGTTCTGTCTACAGTTACTGCAGTACCGTTACATCACAGTGCTGTGGATATATGGACTGACTGCCTTGTAGTTACTACAGGGTAGAGGGAAAATTGCGGTTCTGCCTGCAGTTACTGCAGTACTGTTACATTACAGTGTTATGGATACATGGATTGACTGTAGTGTTGTCAGTATATGGTAGAGGGAAATGTCGGTTCCGCCTGCAGTTACTGCATTACTAATACATCACAGTGCCATGGATACATGGACTGACTGTAGTGGTGTTAATACAGGGTTTCGTGTTGCCTGACCTGAAGTTTTATATTTCATTCGAAAGGAATGGTTAAATTCATGGACAGCAAGAGTGTCGTTTATTGTTCCAGTCCTAGTAGCCCCCTCATCCATAATGACCTTAAGTACACTTGTACAGTCTTTAATGTCGCACCGTGCGTGTTGCCACACTTGTTATACAATCCAACTCATGCACTATTCACACTTTAAAATACACTCACTTCAACATTTAAAACCAATAAAATTTTAAAAACGTGTTTGTAAGTATAAAACCCCTACATGTTTCGGTGTATTTTCACGACCATCTTCAAGGTGTCCTCCGCTGTGCTTTGTGCCGTTATTATTCCTCCCGCTCAAAGAACTCAAATCAGCGAGAGGAATAGTAACGGCACAAAGCACAGCGGAAGACACCATGAAGATGTTCGTGAAGAAAGACCGAAACATGTAGGGGTTTTATACTTACAAACAAGTTTTTAACCTTTTATTGGTTTTAACTGTTGAAGTGATTGTGTTTTAAAGTGTGTATAGTGCATGAGTTGGATTGTATAACAAGTACACTTGTACAGCTTTATCCACCATGCACTTTGCATTAATTGATGGGCGTATGTTTGTCTCTGATGAGGGATCATTGTGTGCCAGAGAAGAGTATCTGATCATTTTAATCCTAAAAACAGTAAAAAAAAACTGTGTCTGCAGTAACTTTACTGACAGTTTGCAGTATAAAATTTAAATATTCAATGCTTATTTCATATCGACATCACTGTCTGTTTAACAGTACTCTGTTGTAGTGATGTTTGAGGAATTTCACATTTTCTGACTAGCATAATGCAAAAGAGGAAACTTTAGGTAAAGTATGAGTGTAGACAGATTAATGTGGCTTAGGACTCTAAATGACTGTGGGTTGTAACGAACCTGGACGTTTTTTATAGTTTCCATGACTGTTAGCTACTCAGCGAATCTTCTACTCCACTACAGCAAATAAGCATGAGTTGCTTGGAGAAGGTTTCTTTTCACGGACTATAAAAATCTGTTGTATCCTGCGTGGTCCCGGTAGGGAACCTATCGTGGATATTGTTCCAGGAGGGACGGAGCTCGAACTTCAGTTAAGATGGGGAGTTGGGAAGGCCTCACACACTCACAATAATCCCCACGTCAAGTGTACTGGAGTTTATTGGGCATAAGCAGTGAAAATTATGTTGATACAAATGAACTGTACTGAGTTCAATTCTCGGGATCTTGGATCCCTAACTTTAACACTGATCGTCCAGGTTCATACAAAGCTGCGGTCACCGTTCGAGATACTTCTGCAGACTGGCACTGGAGCACAAGGCAGCCACACATTGCTCGCGCGATAAACACTTAGCGCGACCATATATAAACAAAAGACATAGAAGGAGACTATATTCCTCCCACGCCTGGTCTGCTTACTGAGAAACAGAAGTGTAAACAAATAACATCAGTTACAGAAAGGCGAGGATTCAGCATGATGAAATAAGCTTGTAACTTGCATTCAATACATACCACAATCTTGCAGAAAAAAGAAACAATGTCTATCAATTACATATCAACAATATCCATCAACTATACAACACAACATACTTTTCATGAGAAATACGCCACCAACAAATTTTAAACCTTATCCTGCTAACGTGGAGAATAGGGTGAGCTCCTAATTTTTCCAGCAAATGGCAGATGAGATTTAACTCGGCATTTAAAACTTTAATTCACAATTAGTGATGTGCCAATTGGTGTTGAGAGTGCAACAATTTTATCCTGTACAGCGCATCCTGATGAAAGTTGTGTATTGCTGTTGAAAAAAGTAGTATTTAAACAAAAATTTAACTGAGGTCTGAAACAGTTCCACACATTATGCTTGTTACATTTATAATTTTATTGTACCATTGCACGAACTGTATGTCGATACTGTCAATAGGACAGACCGACTATATACGTGGGCAACAGACTGTAGGTTAAAGGAGTAACAGGACTGCAAGCATTACTGGTAGTACATATTGATTGGTAATTTGTGACTGAGTTAAATTTGTGTAATTACTAATACACCATTTTGCTGTATGGACTGAGCGGTGTCCCATGTATTACATACATTACATTTGTGTAAATTGTATACCATATATATAGACAGCTTGAAAACTGTATGGCATAATGAGTCACTGAAGAAGGGGGATTAGAGATGTCGAAACGCGCATGTCATTAAACTGTAACTGATTTAGTGACATACATAATTACTGACTGATTGAACGGTCCACAGGCTTACTGAATGTTGTGCAGCAAATGGCCAATTAATTAAACAACACCAACTGTTCACAAGTTTCACATACATTATATTAGCGAATTGTCCAGGTAGACGCCTTACACTGGCATGACATGGTGCGAAGTATGTGTGTAAGCCTTATACCAAATCTTGGTCATTAACACAGACGCAGAATTGATGTCAAAATGACATGGTCAACAACACAGATGCAAGCATTTATGCCACCATCACTTGGCCACTGATATAGGAGCATGCTTTATAGCATCATGATTTAGCGACTAAGCAGAGATGAAGTTGTGACTGTGGAGGTTGTTCTAAATATGCTTCTTGTGTAAAGAGAAAAGTCAACTGCAGAGAAAATAGAATCCAATTTTGAGGCTCATTCAGTTGCACTGCCTTGTGCCCTTCCAAAGTTACTGACACCAAACACAGCAAACAAGTAAAAAATTTATATATATATATATATATATATATATTTAAGCAGTAATTGACGAGGTGAATCGGTAACACTGTAACCATTGCATGGATAGTATAGTACGGAATAAAAATATTTATGGCTGAGCATTAATGTGAATAAGGCTAAAAAGGATTTGTAATTTTTCAAAATTTACCAGGAATGACTATTTCGTTCCGCGGTGTTCTGTTGGGCAGCCATATTCCGACTTGAACTCTGTGACCTTTGCGATAAGCAAAGGCGCTTCTTTTCTCTCGCAAATTATCTCGTCCAGCGACTAAAATGGAATCAGACCTCTTAACCCGAAAGATAAAAATGCTTCCATCACTTCCAATCACGTCACATTATTTATTCTTCATTTCGTTATGACGTGTATTATATGGAGCCTTTATTTTACATTACACAATCATTTTCCCTCCTGTCGTTTGCTGTCTGCCTGCTTCAGACTCGACAACGTTTCTATATTATTTTCGGGGAGGACAATTTTTTTCACCATTTAGCCCATCGTCGTCTAACTTATTCGGGGATTGGATACAGCTGACTACCCCACTATTCTCAACTGTCTTCTTTGGAACCACGGTCACGGGAAATGCGGCATTTATACGCTCCTTTCGTCTTCTACGGAATATTATTAAAATTGGATACTTTATAATACCTACTACGGCAGGAATTGGATGCAGTTGGCTACTCCAAGCATATTATTTAAATGTACACATTACCAATACAAAGACAAATTTATTGTTTTTATATTAGTTTTGAATTGTTTTCTCTAAATATTATTAAAATTGGACCTTTACCAATACCACCGGCGGCACGGACGGAATACACCTGGCTGCGCACCATAGGTTAAACAATACGGCGACACAACTTCGTCATTACCAATAACTACGAAGGGGTAAGCTAAGTGGGATTACGGAGGTTAGGTTAGTTTAGAAGAAGCGGTGGAGTTTGGACGTAAGGGGTATACCAAACAATATGACGACACTGCTACGTCATTAAATATTATTTAAATATATCCATTACCAATCACTACGGTGGGTTATGTTAAGTTAGATTACAGGGATTTAGGTTAGTTTAGAGGAAGCGATGGAGTATGGTCGTAGGGTAACGAAGGCACTGTTACGTTATGGATTATTATGAAAATACATCCATTACTAATCAAAACGTTTTCACCGAGAAGTGGTGGAGCTTATACCAGACACTATGGAGGCATAGGGAAGAGGTGGAGTTTGCGCGACTACTTTTGTAAGTCATTCGGCTGACGTTGTTACAGGTCGTCTGGCAGAGAAAATGCTGATGCCAACTAACACGGCGTCAATTTACTTCAGGGGTTCCCAACCTGACTTACGTAACCTCAAGTTAGGTTGGGCTAAAAGAAGAGGTGGGGGGTTGGAGATAACCTAAACTGCTTAACATTTTTCTTTTTAAATTCGGGGCAATTTATTTTGGATTTTGGTTCAAATGCACGCCCACTTTTTGAATTTTGGTTCTGGGGGCATTGCACCCTGTCTCACCGAATGTGCAACGATTGGTGCCCAACTTAGGTCACGGGAGCATTTTTAATTCCGGGCAACGTTTTGGATGGGGTACAAACACAATAAACAGTTTTTATAATAATGGGCCCAGGGGCATTGCGCATTGATCGGTTATACCGGCCCACATACTACTGGTGATCACACTTTAATTAACCAGTATTGATTACATAACCACAAGCACCACATCAACTGCACCATGCCTGTCCTTATGCCCTATTATCAAGTGCTGATATTGCACTACGTAATTATGGCCTGTGTCCTTGCTTTACGGCATAAGGCACACGCTTTCAGTTACTACGTTAAGGGAGAAGAATGTATTTTTTTAATGGTGAATCATAACGAAATTACTGGACAACAATGTGATATAACCTACTGTATAGATCATTATAGAGTGATGTAACAGTACTGCATTAACTGTAGGCAGAAATGCCATCCCTCCTCTACCCTGTACTAACAACACTGCAGTCAGTCCATGTACACATAGCACTGTGATGTAACAGTACTGCAATAACTGCAGGCAGAACCGCCATCTCTCCTCTACCCTGTACTAAGAACACTACAGCCAGTCCATGTATACATAGCAGTGCGATGTAGCAGTACTGCAGTAACTGCAGGCAGAACCGCCATCTCTCCTCTACCCTGTACTAAGAACACTACAGCCAGTCCATGTATACATAGCACTGTGATGTAACAGTACTGCAGTAACTGCAGGCAGAACCGCCATTTCCCCTCTACCCTGTACTAACAACACTGCAGTCAGTCCATGTATACTTAGCACTGTGATGCAACAGTACTGCAGTAACTGCAGACAGAACCGCCATCTCTCCTCTACCCAGTACTAAGAACACTACGGCCAGTCCATGTATACATAGCACAGTGATGTAACTGTGCTGCAGTAACTGCAGGCAGAACCGCCATTTCCCCTCTAACCTGTACTTACAACACTACAGTGAATCCATGTATTCATAGCACTGTGATGTAAGAGTATTGCAGTAATTGCAGGCAGAACCGCCATCTCCCGTCTACCCTATCATAATTTTCAACATTACACACATTTAAATGTGTGCAACTGCCTGTTATCTGAGCTATGGCGCCGTGTATTTTAGGAAACAAATATTAAGGTTCAGACTGAAGTACTGACTTTTCTTCACATTGAGCAGTCTCTCCACAAACATATATATGCATCACATCGATAATCCTCTTACACGGATTGGTTAATCGAGTTCAGAATCAAAGCCATATATTTAACTTCAATTCTTTATAGTTCTTTCACTTCAGAACAGGTGAGCAGACTGCTTGCGACACACAGGGTTTATGTACATTAAGATATAATACTTAAAATAACCAATAAAATAACCGCTTTCTGTTATCTTTAAGAAGATACTGGAAACTTCGCATCACATAATGTCCAAGTACGTAGAATATAACTTATCGAAAATCCAGGCGATATAACATGGGTTTTTCCGTAGAAGTTACACTATTGTAACCTACACTTTTGCTAGTATGGCCACGTAGAATATTGAATAATTATTTACATTCAATAACAGGGGATTTCCTTAGAAGTTACACTATTGTAACCTACACTTTGCTAGTATGGACACGTAGAATATTTAATAATTATTTACATTCAATAACAATGTACATGCAGAACAAATCTTAGAGGGACTTTTCACAACAATAACCGCCGTCAGTTTGGTAATGTTGTATTGTCGCAGGGCCAAATTTCTTGTCACAGGCCCACAGACCATCTATACTAAATATATTACATTGTGATTTTTCTTAGTGACTACATCTACAACTTCGAGATATTACATGAAAATTGACAAATAATTTCCTTTCACGTCCTTCCCAAATCTTCTCATCATACGGCGCTATTGTTAGTCAGATATTGACAGCAACGATACATAAAAATAAATTAACCAAATGAAGGCAAACTGCAAAGGTAATAGGGAAAATGAGAAATTGCTTAGAAGAAAAATAGCATTCCTGGCCCTAATAGAAACCTTGTTGAACCAAGTATTAATTTTCAGTGTGCAAAGAAATTAAATGTGTTGACCACAGAGAAGTAGATATTCTTCTTTGAAAATGGTTTATAAATAAAGTACCAAATACTCAATTTTGTGTAGCTGTTAAGGAGTTGTTTTGCAGACACAATTTCAGTTGATATGCCGCTATTCAGTCAGTTCACTACACCGTACCGCTTTCTGAAGGGTATAGACAGAGTATGGAATATTTATGCTCTTATTCACTAATAAAGACATTACATCAATCTTACGTCTCAGATGACAACAGAAGCAATTTGTGTATGACAGTATAAGACAGTGTACTGTTAATTGTAAAAATGTATAGTACTATCTAACGAGTGTGTGTCTGGTGATGTTTGTTGTGTGCATTTGTTACACACACTACATTGTGATGACGTGTGAAGAAATAAATGTTCGTTAGACGTGTGTTCATTCTTTTTACGCTGAAGTCCTTGTTAAGCCTCTTCCTCACAGTCACCCTCGCTAAGCAGATGAGATCTATTGACATTATAATGATGATATCCTGCTGTGCTGAATGACTGACCCAAAAACAATACAAAGGAACAGTATTGTGGTCAATTTTGTTGTCATATTTTGAAACTAAACATTTATTCACAAGCAATTATCTTTAACAGGTCACATGTTATGTTGTGTAAAATACCGATTGATTTCATAATTTGGTATTAAGAATTGCGCATTATAATTTTATAAAATTGTACTAAATATGAATAAGTTACGGGTTTTAGATTTTTGCTTTCAGCAGACAGCGTGGGTTTTATTTAATTGTAAGAAGACAGTATATATGTAGAAACTGTGGTATTTAATTTGACTGATCTTATTAAAACAAAGTTTAATCATTTTCCTTCATTTACCGAAGTGTTTGATTGCGTGTGTTTGTAATTGGTTCGTAGTGTTTTAAACCAATTGAAGTAGATTAATTTAAGTCTCTCGTATCCAAACACCTGTATATTTCTGTGTTCTTAGACGTGACAATTCCGTACACAAGACGTTACGTATAAAAATTCGGAGAAGTGTGAATATCAGTTGGCAGGCAGCAACACCGCGGTACACACGGTACGTTGCAAGATGGCTAACCACAAAAAATGATAACTGGACAATGTCTGTATCTGCAGTACTGAACTGAGAATTTCAACAGGCAATGACCTAACGTAAAAATAACTGTAACAATTAAAGCAGAATGGCAAAGTGTGCTTCAAAGTATTACATATAGCGACATGACAGACACTCAGCTCCGAAATAGTCAAAGGGAATCAGTACTTTTCCTTTTATTCGCTCGTTACTTCTTTGCCCTGAAGACAGAGGCTGTAAGTGCCTTCAGACTGTTGGACACTAACTGCCACACTACATAGTGTAACACAGCAAGTACCTTCAGACATTTGCACACTTAGTGCCACACTACATAATATCACACAGCCAGTAATTTCAGACAGCTGGACACTAACTGCCATAATAAATACGGTCACACTAACTGCCACACTGTCACACATCAAGTGCCTTCAGACAGTTGCACTCTAACTGCCACACTATATACTGTCACACAGCAAGTGCCTTCAGACTGTTGCACACTAAGTGCTACACTACAAACATTCACACTAAGTGCTACACTACATGCTGCAACACTAACTGCCGTACTACATACGGTCACACTAAGTGCCACAATACATATCGTTACACTAACTGCCATACTACATACTGTCACACTAAGTGCCGCACCGCAAACTGTCACACTAAGTTCCACACTACATACTGTCACACTAACTGCCACACTATATACTGTCACACTAAGTACCACACTACATACTGTAACACTAACTGCCACACTACATACTGTCACACTGTCACACTACATATTGTCACACTAAGTGCCACAATACATACTGTCACACTAACTGCCACACTACTTGCTGACACACTAAGTGCCACAATATATATTTTCACACTAATTGCCACACTACTTACTGTCACACTAAGTGCCAGAATACATACTGTCACAGTAAGTGCCATTCTAAAGACAGTGACACTAAATGCCACACTACTACTCTCACACGAACTGCTATACTGCATACTGTCACACTAACTGCCACACTACATACTGTCACACTAAATGCCACACTACATACTGTAACACTAAATGCCACATTACATACTGTCACACTAACTGATACACTACATACTGTCACACTAACTGTCAAACTACATACTGTCACACTAAGTGCCACACTAAATAATCTCACGCTACTTGCCACACTACATACTGTCACACTAAGTGCCACACTACATACAGTCACACTAACTACCACACTAAAAACTGTGACACTAACTGCCACACTACATACTGTCACACTAAATGCCACACTACATACTATAACACTAAATGCCACACTACATAATTTCACACTAACTGCCACATTACATACTGTCACACTAACTGCCAAACTACATACTGTCACACTAAGTGCCACACTACATACTGTCACACTAAATGCCACACTGCATACTGTCACACTAACTGCCACACTACATACTGTCACAATAAGTGCCAAACTACATACTGTCACACTAAGTGCCAAACTACATACTGTCACACTAAGTTCCACACTAAGTACTCTCACGCTAACTGCCACACTACATACTGCCACACAAAATGCCACACTACATACTGTCACACCAACTGCCACACTAAATACTGTCACTCTAACTGCCACACTACATACTCTAACAGTAACTGACACACTACATACTGTCACACTAACTGCCACACTACATATTCTCACACTAACTGACTCACTACATACTGTCACACTAACTGCTACACTACATAATCTCACACTAACTGCCACACTACATACTGTCACACTAACTGCCACTCTACATTATCTAACACTGACACACTATATACTGTCACACTAACTGGCACACTACATATTCTCACACTGACTCACTACATACTGTCACACTAACTGCCACACTACCTACTCTCACACTAACTGCCACACTACATACTCTCACACTAACTGACACGCTACATACTGTCACACTATCTGCCACACCACATACTCTCACACTAAATGCCACACTACATACTTTCACACTAACTGCCCCGCTACCTGCTCTCACACTAAGTGCTACACTACATACTCTCACACTAACTGACACGCTACATACTGTCACACTCTCTGCCACACTACATACTCTCACACTAACTGCCGCACTACATACTCTCACACTAAGTGCCACACTAAATACTGTCACATCCAGAAATATACCAATATTATGAACTGAAACGATATATAAATTTTCCTCAGTGCAGGATAATTTATGTTACAATAAGCAGTAACACAGTAATGCAGTACATCTTCACGACGTTAAATTCAGTTATACTGCAGGTGTATTGTATTGTGGCTTACTGTAAATCGATAGGTATAACTGTTAGTTATGTACCCTTCAGTACTTAGAATAATGTCGTTACCTACTTCCAGTGGCAAATCCAAATGCATTATCGAGCTGCGCATGAGAAGCGTATGGCAGTAGTTTTAACCCTCTATAAATGACATTTACACCTACTGGTGTAATGTATGCAGCCTGATACCGGGTGTAACAAGGTAAGTATGCATTTTATCCACATAGTCTCTTTATTTGTTCCGATTATTTCACACACAACTCTGGATATCCCCATGTAAAGCATTCCCTTGTTGATCTTTATTGTAAGGATTCAGTATGCCATCTGTTAACTGGGAAATGAATTACGATATTCTCGTTTTTTTAAACAGGTTTCGTAGACTCACATACCAAAGTTCTGTCCTGCCTTTAACCTAAATCTATCAGAAGGACGGAAGAACGGATCCTAAGATCATATGACACCATAAAGTTTTCTGTTTCCCTGTAATATACGTACGTATTGAGTGTCTCTCTCTAACAACTATATTTATCTCAACTCCCTCTGTCATTCTACTATTTTCCTCGTCCAGCTGTTTCGGAAATGTGATTTGTGACTTTTTATATACGAGGACAGTTATTTTAAAACTTTAAATATCTATTAAACATCGTATCACACTTTGAAAATGATTTCTGAACTATGTAATTCGTATTCAGGTTATACAGAAAAGTCCATAAGTCAATCGTTCCATTTACCAAAGGACTAATTTGATCTTTACGCAAGAAAGGAACAATATGTAACAATGGGCAGACAGACAAAATGACACCTTGTGTTTTATTTGAATGGAAGATTTTATTTGGTTGAAGTAGCTTATTCTTCTTTCCATTTTTATTTTCTATCATATCGGCCGTGAAGTAAGAGCGAAAAGTTTAATATTGGTATGGAGTTAAAACATCAAATATAAAAGTGTAACATTACAATTTGATTCGAATTTATTGTTGGTATTCTTCAATTTTTGTGAATTTCGGAATAACCGGGAGAAAATAATACATTTTTGTTTCGTCCAAGATAGAAGAGGGCCTCAGATGGATATATTTATTGTAAAACATGTAATACTGGTTAAATATTTATACTTCTATAATCATGATAATAATAAGGCCTGCGTGTTTGGAAACACTTTAAAGTGCAACTGTGAACTTTTTGCTCCAAGGAAACAGAAATTTTATATCGGTTTTTGGATTCTGCTTTGACACATTCACTTTTAATAATTTATATTTTGCCCTTAAATTAACCATTACAGATGAAGCTGTGACAACACAAACCTTATATTTTGCGTGGTTAATACCATTATCTGCAACTGAACACGATACACAAACAATTCATTCAAGTCCTATCCTGACATATTATTGTCAAATATTCACTTTAATATTATCCTCCCACCAACAATTTCTTTTCCGCAACTTCAATTCGACGTTCCCTAACACTGTAGCCTTACGAAGCGTCAATTAGCCCTGCAAACTTCATCTTTCTAACGACTGTAAATAGGCATGGATTGTTGTATTTATGCGTAATCACGCAACCTGTTGTGTTTCTTTGAAAAATAATTCTTATTTGTTGCCTCCAATTATTTCGATTAACGTAAAATTTGCCTTTAAAAATAAAGGATAATAGCTTATAAGTGATAACAAATTGCAACACACAGTGATACAACAAAACAACAACCACTTATCATTCAGATAATACTCTTGGCACAAATTGCAAAGTGTTACCTTACAATATTTTATGACACAGACGTAGAGTAGAATCTTATTCTGGAAACACACTAAAATCACTAGTTGGTGCAAACATTTACAAATATCCGATAACCAATCAAGTAACGACAATTGTGCATCAGAAACACTCATATATTAAATTTACAGTTTTACTCGTCTGTTGGATATTTTTCTCCCATTAACCCAACTGTACCTCTTCTATACACAGCAGCTTTTCCCAGCTACATGTTACTGATACTGACAGCTGTACAGCTGTAATTTTTACTTTTCTTTTAGCTATAAAGTTTAAAATATAAACTACCGTAATGGTGACGTCATTGCTCTTATGACCAACACGCCGTGACTGCACCAATTCTCAATCTCGACACTGTAGAAACGGAGGTGTTATCTTCAAGCTCTGGTCGCTTTACCCCGGTAAATTTACTCAGTAGGATACTGTTTGGGTGCCAGAACTGTCCGCAAGTTTTGCCGTTAAGGAAAAGTGCTTACACTTTCCGAACTTCCAACCTTGATTGCTCCATAATCCAGCCAACAGATTGTCACTGTGGGCCTATGGTACTGAGCTAAACAGGGAATATTAATTTACCTAACTGCATTACTTTTAGACCGAAAATATGAGTGACACAGAATGGATTAATATTGCCTCATGTTTAAATAATTTAAAAGAAGTATTATTTTGCATATAGTGAATAAAATTGATATAATTTACTTCCGCACCAAACTTCACTTGACTAGTCCAACTCTTTATTATTGTCAAAGGTAAACATTTTAGGAAAAAATTTGTACTGCCGCCATCTTGTTTCTAAACATTCTGTAAATATGGCAGCTTCAGAAACGTTTCACGCTTCCCACCATCTGCTATAAATCAGAATTCTATGTACAGACAAACAATGGCACAAGCACAGTATGGTACTATTACATTTTGTATTTTAGAATCGTTTCCTTTCCAGTAAGGCAAGCGTTAGCCCCTGGTCTCTCCATGCTGTCTTTGTGTCCTATAGCACCTTCTATTGAGCCAGTTGACCGATTGTTTTGATATAAGAAACTCATATATTTGAAGATCACCCCTACACCGTATTTTAAGTTTTATTTCCCATCAATCAGTAATATCAACATGGTGGAATCTAAAGTTGTGTGTCGGTAGCGACACTAGCGCTACTTAATTATGACCCTAAAATGTTGGTTAGGGACTTCAAATATACAATAGCAACACCAAAAGCCTGTCCTACAGGTTCCTTGTGCGACCAATACTAGAATATGGGGCCGCGTGCTGGGGTCCGTACAGGGAGGGACAAGTAAGGGCGTTGGACAGGGTACAAAAGAGAGCGGCCAAATTCGCGTTAAATTCAAGTAGGCCAAACTGGGAAACATTGGCGTCGCGAAGAAAGTTATCGCGCATATGTGCCCTATACAAAGCGTACTCCGGGGAAAGGGCGTGGAAAACCATAGGAGATAGGCTTCAGCGACCGCACTATTGCAGCAGGGTGGATCATAAAAGAAAAATTAGAACCAGAGGGCAAAGGACGGATATAGGAAAATATTTATTTGTAAACAGGACCATACAAGACTGGAATCAACTGCCAGGTGCGGTGTTCGAACAGCTCCCATGCAAGCAAATGGCATTTAAAAAGAGGGCTAGGAAAGAGATATTCGAGTATCACTAGACAAAATGCAGGGGGCCCAGGTTTCATTATACACAATTTCATTATGCTCCTTACAATTTCATTATGTTCCTTACTAAAATCTTACTTTTGTTTTCGGTTATGCTGGTAATGACGAGAGGCACGTGGTAGAAGGGAGATCGAAGAAACTTCTGGAGGACAAACACAGTGGGACGTGAAAGCCAGATCTTAAGGGCAATGAACAGCTCTAGAGTGATGGGAACGATATCACACAAAAGAAGAATGGTGAAATCGAAAACATTAAATTGGTGTTGTTGAATTGATTGTTTAGTCATTAGTGGTTGTGACGATGTT